>Ga0272442_10000433_pt1 | contig 68570 bp, 57 predicted proteins | sample SSMForm2O_FD_200262 | JGI IMG/M metagenome (GOLD analysis project Ga0272442, IMG submission 200262) | Marine sediment archaeal communities from Little Sippewissett salt marsh, Falmouth, MA, United States - SSM-Form-2O | ecosystem: Environmental > Aquatic > Marine > Wetlands > Sediment ...
TCCAATATTAATATTGCTGTTTTTTCGCCGATGGTTTTTTGTAAAGCGCGTTGGCCTGCATTGACAGAAAGATACCCCACAACTCCCATTAAAAGAGCCACCGTTAAAAAGCTTAAGATTAATTTTTTGCCAATTTTCATCTTCGGCCTGTTTTTATACACACGGGCTTTCGGTATCGGTCGACCGGAATGATAATTCGATATTAAAACGCGTTTCCTCACTCCTTGGCGATAATAAAATCTGCTCCCTACCGATCACACAGCAAAATTCCGGCAAGTCCGATAGTGTGTATTAACCTATCGTTTGTGAACATGGAATCCGTTCCGGATATTTACTTACTTTTATAATCGACACTACAAGTAGACATATTTATGGAAATCCCCACTTATGAACACTAATCGATATCATGTCTGTCTGAACTTAAATGCTTTTATTCAAGACATTTATAAAAATTGTGCTCGGTTGTATTTGAGTAAAATCCCCTATACACAGATAGGTATTTGTAGGGCGGGAAAAACGGTATAGGACTTTGTTATATAAGCATTTTTCGTAGGCTGGATGCTTTGATGCAGGTAAGGTCTGAAACGACCATATCAGCCACCTGTAGTTGTTCAGCCGGGTAGCTAGTGGCTACGGCCAGGCACCGCATTTTAGCTGCCTGAGCGGCCTGAATGCCCCAGATACTGTCTTCGATCACCACACATTCACTGGGCTGGGCCAATCCCGGTTTTGCCCCGTTTTCTGGACAATGGGATGAGGGGCTGGTCGGCAGATTTGGATTATGGGCGCAACAGGGCTGATCCTCAGCCGCGATTGGTTGTTTACCAGCGGAGCAGGGCGGATCCTCAGCGGTGGTTAGTTGATTATTAGCGCAAAAGGGCGGATTTTGGGCGGAAATTGCATTAAATCTTTCCAGGCAAAGGAGATAACCTTGGGGGTCTGGTTTGCCTCGAGAGACATCTCCGGCAGCGATAATAAAGGCGAAAAATGGGCTTAAATTCTCTTTATCCAGGATGAATTGCACCTCTTCTCTGAGGGCTCCGGAGCATATACTGCAGGTTATGTTGTTATCTGCCAAGTCGTTAAGGAGTTCGCGTACGCCGGGCATAATTAGGCTGTTTTGTTGGATATAACGGGCGAATTTGGTTTTTTTGCGGTGAAAAAGCTGATTGATAAGATCTGGAGCGGGTTTGCCCCCTTTGTCGATCAAAACCCGTTCAAAACATTCTAAGTCCGTATATCCCAAGTACTTATCGCAATATTCGGTCCAATTAAGCTGGGTGCCCTCTTCCAGGAGGACCTCAGAAAACATCTGAAAATGGGCTTTTTCGCTATCTGCAATTACACCATCGAAGTCAAAAACCACCATTTTCAGTTCAGTTTGGCCTAAATTCTTCTCATTTCTTCTCATTTTTTATCATTTCTGCTTAGATTTTTCGCATTTCTTGTAATAAACGTCTAAATTCTTCTATTTTCTGGTTAGATTTTTCTAATATCTTTTCCTGCAAATTCCTAAATAGGTGGTTTTTTCCTTGCCAATCCTATGGTTCAGAGATAAAAGTCATAATTGACTGGAGCGTATCATTTATCAGATTGACGGAGCTAAATCAATCATTTGATGGTAAAGATAAGCATAGTTTACCTAACCCTAGAAAAAAACCCATTTCCATGGGGAAGAGATTGAATATTAGTGAGTTATCAGTACTGGCAGGTGAAGTATGTAAATATTCAAGCCCCAACTTGCCAGCGGCCGATAAGATGGACGTACCACGTTTATCAGTACTGTTAATGGAGATTTTAAGCACTGACGTCAAAACCTCAAAACAGCCGTGAAATGAATTTTAAGGCGTTTTTAAATACTTTGAGGATTTTGGCGGACTAGCTATTTATAAATGAAATCTGTTCTGTGGAGGAACAGCAGGTGAAAATTTTGTTAGGCGGAATGTGCCGCGAAAGGAAGGGTGATATGAAGAAATACATAACTGTATTGACAGTAGTCTTAGTAACGGCAGCGATTTGCGTTACTTCAGTACGGGCGGCTCCCGAGAATGATACAAAAGCACAGTTGGAGGCCCTGCGTGCCCGGGTGGCTGAGCTGGAGTCCCAGGTCAACCAGCAGTCTTATCAGCAGCGCAATGCCGAACTGATGAAGGAATTGGTGAACGATATGGATACCAAACCCTTCCATCAAGCGGCAGATACGGCTTTGACGGCAGGATATGATAATCGCTTCTTTATAAAGACAGCGGATGATCAGTTCAAGCTGGAATTCGATACCCGTTTGCAGTTTCGCTATTCGTGGCTGATGACCGAAAGTGATGATCTTTCCAGGGAAGGTCTCGATGCCTCTGATTGGGTCCTGTATGGGGGCAATCCGGCTCAATTTGAAGCCTATGATTCCAGCGCGGGTGGCTTTGAGATTGAGCGGGCCAGGGTATATCTGAGCGGTCATGTACTCAAAGATGTAAAATTCAAGATTGCCATCGACGGTGATGATGACGATGATGTCGATGACCGGGTCGGTAATTATCTCTATGAATATGAAGTGAGCTACTCTTTTATGCCCGAGTTTGGTGTGCGGGTAGGTCGCTTTAAGGGTCCCTTCGGCAAGCAGGAAACGACCAGTTCGGCCCGCTTATCGCTGGTGGATCGTTCCTTAGCAAACGAAGTGTTCAATATAGATCGAGTTAGCGGGATTGAGGTGTTCGGTGATATAGCTATGGGCGAGATCACACCCCATTATGCGGTGATGATATTTAACGGTCTCCAGAACACCAACGACGTTCCCCTGGTCGAAAATGACAACACCCCGGCGATAGCAGGTCGGTTGGTATTGCCCATGATGGGAGCGACACTGAAAGACTTTGCGAACGAATCCGACCTGAAAGGCCATGATAATCCAGTGGCTCAGGTGGGAATGAGCTGCGCATATAGCAATGACCGCAATGAAGACCACTTTGCCGGCGGCGATGGCGACAGCTACGAATTCCTGGGTAAAAGCGCGGTTGATTGTGACACCGACATCTTCGAATTAGGCGGTGAAGTGACAATGTTCAGCGCTGATCTGGCCATGAAATACCAGGGCCTATCGGCTATTGTGGAAGGCTTTTATCAGCATGTAGATGGTGACAGCGGTGAAGTAGCCAATGAATCCGACTTCGGTAATCTGGTACGCAGCGGGATTGACGGTCTGGAAGTTGATAATATGGGCTGGTATGCACAGGCCGGCTATTTTGTGATCCCCCAGAAATTCGAGTTGGTGGGTCGCATAGGTGGCGTACATGTTGACAGCTCGAATGACAGTTATGAATATGCCGGCGGTTGCAACTATTACATCTCCGGCCAGGACCTAAAAGTATCTCTGGATGTTACCTATATTGACGCTCTACCATTGGTATCCTCTTCCCCCAATTTTGTCGGTGTGCAGAACGAAGGGTTGCTAATGTTCCGTTCGCAATTACAGTTCCAGTTCTAAAGGTACTTTTGTGAACCGCATGGGCTGAAGCCCATCCTGCATTACTTTTTGAATGATATAAAAGGGCATCGTCATTGAATGACGATGCCCTTTTTGTAGTGTCCAGCTTGACAGAAATTGTCCGGATTGAGATAATGCATCTAGGGCTTGAGTAGGAGCATTTGAGCCTGTGTTTAATGCCAAAGTAGCTCAATGGTAGAGCACAGCTTTCGTAAAGCTGGGGTTGAGGGTTCGACTCCCTCCTTTGGCTTTAGTCGGTCGTTAAAATCGATATAAACGTAACAGCCGTCATAAGTGTCAGATGTGTACTTTTCCGAATATTCGGTCCTGGAAATCACCCCAGAACAAATGATACTTCAATCCAGGCGGAAAGGGTATTGACTTTGGGACCTGATTGACGTTATTATTTAATATGAAGCGTTTTATCTCCTTTCGCGGCGCTTCTGCCGATGGTTCGTATCCCCCCATACGCCCATCGGCCTTTTTTTTGTTCTATATATACCGACTGGTCGGTATATATAGAACGTGGTCTGTTCTTGGGCTGGAAATTCATAATATCAAGGAGGTTACATTGTTGGATTAATTTTACGGAAAACAGCTTCATGTTCCAATAGCCTTTTCTTGAGGGCAACGCCACCGGGGGCGGAATAGCCGCCAAGCTGACCATTAACAGCTACAACTCGATGGCAGGGGATGATCAGAGGGATACGATTTTGGGCCAGGGCCCAGCCCACGGCCCGAGCGGCGCGAGGGTATCTGATTTTTTGGGCCAATGTCCCATAATTAATAGACTGTCCGGGTTTGATCTGAGCACAGCGCCGAAGAACCGAGCGGGTGAAATCGCCAGCCCAGGAAATGTCAACCTTGCAGGTAAAATCAACCTGGTTGCCGAGAAAATAATCTGTGATGTTCTGCTGGAGTTTTTTTAGAACGCTGTTATTGGTCTGGGCGGAGGGATAGTGATTTAAGACGGTCTTTTGGAGAGAATGCTGGTTAGGAAAGCCAAAAATTAACCGGCAGAGAACTTCGTTATGTGAGACCAATGCCAAGGGCCCCCATTCGGTGGGGACCAGGGTATAAAGGTACCGGCCGGATGTGGGTAAGGATGTTATGAAGGTTATTGACATAACGCGGTTACCAGATACAGGTATCTTATAATCGGTTAAAGCGGATCGTCATAGGAGATTACGGTAACTTTGGCCCGGGGAGCAGCTCCAGAGGTCGGATCACAAGAGAAACTCAGCTTATTGTCGCCTTTTTGCAGGACCGGTTGGGTGCCGATGGGTGTTACCTGGGCGAGAATCTTACCATCAGAGTCATAAAGGGTACAGTCATCAAGGTCATTGAATTCCAGGAATCCACCTGAAGGGATTTCTACCGGGAATGATATGGTTTGGCCGTTCAAGGTGAGAGTGGGATTTACAACCGTAGAGGGTATCATCGGGAGGGCTTTGACGGGACCCAGGCGGCAGGTAACTTGTTTGTTGGGGGGGAGGTTGTTGTACCAGATACTAAGTGAGTCCACCTGGCCGAAATCGATATTGATATGGTAGAGGCAGTAGTAATGTTTGCCATCGTTCCATACGTAGTCACTCCAACGGGTGGATTCGGTCTCCACGCCAGTCAATAAGCGGCTGCCGGTGAAATCTATGTTAAAATAGCGGTCAGCCACGGAGCCATGGACGGCATGAAAGGGGCTTTCAAGACGGACGGCGAGGATTTCACCCAAGCCGTCACCTTCAATGGGCAGGCTGAGGGCCTGGTGTTTTTTCAGATTCAGCGGGGGATCGAATTTTCGATCGAGTCTGACCCAGGCGGCATTTTGAGGGACCAGACCTGAATTCTTAGCGGTAAGTACACCTGCTGAGGCGTGAGCGTCGGAGTTAGGAAGGGGGGTTAATGTTGCAGTTACTCCCTTAGCGGTCTTAGGCGGATGGGTAAAAGTTTGCGGATCTGAAAGATCGGCCAAGATAATGTTGCAAGGATCGTCATATGATCCTGCGGACATAAGGGCTTCGAGACGTAATTTGACCGGTTGAGTTGCAAAACTATTAGTCGAATTCCAGGAGAGGCTGGGTGATTCTGAAAGGAGGGTAATATGCGGATCGTAAGAGGTGGGACGGAAACGCCACTTGCCGGCGGGGTCGCGGAAAAGAGAAAAATCCTTCCCCGGCTGGCGCAATTTTTCTCTGATTGAATCGTCGAAATACCCGCTGTGGCGGAGCTCTTCACAAGTGTGCAGGATATCCACCGCTCGTTGGAACAAAGGGACGGCGCGGAGACGATCCTGGTCTATTGCGCTAACGAGTGATACGCCCGCGTTCCAGCCGATGAGCTTGGCGCCCAGATATTCGATGACTTCGGGGTAGGTGGGCTCTGTCTGGGGGGGTGTATATTTTTTGAAATCCCACCAGCCCAGATGCAAAGGTAAAAGAAGCCCGCAGTTTACAGTTTTGACGTGAAGGTCAATAAAGCGTTTATGGCCGCGCTGGGGACAATCCCAGGCCTGCCAACGGGTGCGGTACTGCCAGAAATGGTTCCACATGGAACTCATCTCCATGCCTACAGGTTTTTTTAGATGTTTTTGTATTTCAAATACGAATTTTCCCGACCAGTACCAGTTTTCTTCCCGGCCGCGTAGGATAGAGAAGCCGTCAATGGCATCAAGATAGATTCCGTCGAAGTCGCAGAAGTTTACAATGTCGGCGTGATTTTGGGCGATTTCATTAAAGAGTGAGGAGTCAGTATTTGGTACAAATAACCCGAAACGTTCCTTAAGGTGGCGGGCTTTTGCTCCGGCTGAATGAGAAGCTGGTTTGGTGCCCAGTGCTCCACGAGTAATGCCGGTAAAACGCCAGGGCGGCTCTTTGGCGGTGGCAGAGAAGGTTACCAGTTCGTCATCGATATGGAGTGTGACACTGTTTTGCACGAAGAAACCAGTGATTGTGCTGATATCTTTGGTGGGTTCTTTTACCAGGATTTCAGTGGCATGGGCAGTTATGGGCTGGGCGAGGGTGAAGGAGCGAAAGGCATCCAGGCGTTTGTCGGGGATGGGAGTTACATACCGTGAACGTTTGTCGATAAAACAGCAGTAGGTGTGGAAAATGGAGTCGATACCAGCGTCATGGAGGCGTTTTACAAGGCGTCGATAGGTCTGCCAACCCTGGGGCCATTTTTTGCGGTTCAGTTCAAAGTCACCAAAGCGAAAGAAGTTAGGGCCTCCATGATTGTCGATCTGAGTGACGCCGAGTCGTTTGGCGGTGGCGATCCAGTCGTCCACGGTCTGTTCGGTGAGCGTACCGAAATTAAATATATAGGAGCCGTGGTTAAAGGGAATTTCATCCGCCCAGGGCCCGGCGACCGGGCAGGGGGGCATCTGATCCGCTGCGGTAAGGACCTGTTTGAGGGCAGGGAGCATTTTTCCCTGGGGCATGCCGACGAGCGCTACCTGGGCACCAACCATACCGAATTTTTGGTAACAGGTTGCCTGCAATTTGGTCTGGAGGGCCGGGAGCTGGAACACGTGGGTAACAAGGTTGAGGGATAGTGCGCAGGCACCGAAGGGCTCTTCGGGGCGGGCTTTAAGGGTGAGTGGTATATTTAAGAATGTAAGAGAATCAAACTGAGCGCCGGTTATAGACTCCACGGTCAGGCGAATATATGAATCGAACGACTCCACAGCCAACACGGCGGTAACACCGGCCTTGGAAAACTTAAGGGTAAGACGGTCCTGAGCATAAGAGAGAGAATCAACGGGATGTTCCACGGCCTGGCTTCGGAGCAGGGCACAATAAGAAGGTGGGGTATGTTGCAAATAGTCGGTGCCGGTGGTGAGATCCAGGAAGCTTAAATTTTTACCCCCAGGAGAGATTGTATAACGGATATGAGCGTTCTGGAGCACAATGGTGTTTTGTCCGGCAGCGGTCTGAGACGACCCCAATAATAAGATACTGAAAATAATGGGTAATTGTTTCATAGTAAAATCAGAGACTTCTCCTTTCGTGGGATTAACTCAAAAAATACAAGGTAAATCATTTTCCTCGAACAACAAGAGAATTGGTAGGAAAATTTGCTGTCTCATCCGGAGTGGTTTTGAGAGGAGAGGCCAGTGTCAGCCAAACTGGGCGGCATATGTCTAAAATAGCTCCGATATTAACAAAAAAACGCAGGTGGTGCATGCGTGCGGGGGGGGCTTATGACGGTATTGTAAAGTTGGGTAAAAAATGATACGATATCTGTAGTATAAAGATTCTTCCATAAATGGGCAGAGGCAAAAGAAAAGAATTGAAAAAGAAAAAATTGGTTGTTCTATTTACGTGTGTCGGCAGGCGGGTATCTCTGATACGCGGGTTTAAAAAGGCTTCGGGTCGTCTGAACCACGAGGTGGTTATCGTTGGTACCGATACCACGGAGTATTCGCCCGCACTGCAATGCTGTGATCGTAAATTTATCGTCAAGCCGGTAGATCATCGTGACTATTGTCGGGAAGTTATCGAGATTATTCGGCATGAAAAAGTGGACCTGCTGGTTCCGACGGTAGATCTGGATTTGTTAACCTGGTCACGCAGGCGAGGGCAGTTGTCCAAACTGGGTTGCACAACGCTAATTTCTTCACCTAAAGTGGTCAAGATTTGTCAGGATAAACGACAAACCTATACCTTTTTGAAACAACATGGATTCGATACACCGGAGACTGTCAGTGCTGGGCAGGCCCTGAAACGTCGACGCCAAAGTTATCCCTATTTTCTCAAACCCTGGGACGGGCACGCCAGTCGGGGCAATAAGGTCGTGCACGATAAGGAAGCTCTGAGTTTTTATACCCACCGCATTCCCAATTGTATAGTACAAGAGTACATTAACGGAGAGGAGCATACAGTAGATGTGCTGGTGGATTTTCAGGGGAAAGTGCGATGTGTGGTGCCGCGTTTGCGCATTGCGACTCGGGCCGGGGAAGTCAGCAAAGGTCAAACGGTCAAGCATGCCGAGATTATCGAACAGTCCAAACGATTAGTAGAAACTTTGGGGGCAGGACCGGGTGTAATAACAATTCAATGTTTTCTGACCAAGGAAAAACAAATCAAGTTTATAGAGATCAATCCTCGTTTCGGGGGAGGAGTGCCCCTTTCGATCAAAGCCGGGGCAAACTTTCCGCTGTGGATAATGCAGTTGTGGCTGGGGCAAAACCCTCGTATTCCCATGACAGGCTGGCGGGATGGTTTGATTATGCTGCGGTATGATGATGCTGTTTGGTGGGAAAAGTAAGTGCATATGATGTTAGGATTTATTTTCGGCGATACATATTCGATCTGGGAGATCATGCGTTGTTACTGGCTGATCCTGCCGGTGGCATTTGTGGTCTCGCTAATCACTACGCCCTTGTTCCGCAGGTTGGCGCTTAAATGGAATGTGGTGGATATTCCCGATAACACCGTCAAGACGCATAAGCAGCCGACGGCGTATCTGGGTGGGCTGGGTATTTTGGCTGGGGTGCTGGTAGGGCTGGCCATAGGTTTTTATATACTAATTGAACATAAGACGCATGTTCTATCGGAGACAATGGATCGGCAAAGGGGAGCTTATGACGCCCGCTTTCAAGACTGGCGGATTCTGGCCGGCATTAGTATAGGGGCTATCATCGCCTGCTTAGTAGGGATATTAGATGATTTGTTTGATATCAAACCGTGGCAGAAACTGTTGGGTCAGGCGGCGGCGGCGGGGGCCTTGATCTGGGTGGGGGTATTACCCAACCTGGTACATCTGTTCGGCTTAGTAAACATACAACTGCCCGCAACGGTGAATTACATTGTGGGGGCGCCGATAGTTTTATTTTTCATCCTCGGGGCTACCAATAGTTTAAATCTTCTGGATGGTCTGGATGGTCTTTGTGGGGGAGTAACGGCTATCATTACGGGGGCGTTTTTGTTTTTGGCGTTAATTTTGGCGACCTGGTCGCACAGTCCGGTGGGAGATCCGGTACGCTTGATTGTATGTCTGGCATTGGTGGGGGGGACGCTGGGATTTTTACCGCTGAACAGATATCCGGCGAAGATATTTATGGGAGATGCGGGGAGTATGCTGCTGGGCTTTATTGCGGGGACGTTGATGATTCTGTTTATGGAGAGTATGGGGCGCTGGTCGGTGGCGGCGATTATAATCTTTGGGCTACCCATTCTCGACACGGCGGTGGCGCTGGTGCGCCGCTTTGTAAACAAACGTCCCTTGTTCGTATCCGATCGAGGTCACATTTATGATCAATTCATGGACCGGGGTATGCCTTTGAAAAAAGCGGTGGGATTGAGCTATCTATTAGCCGGGATTTATGCTGTGATGGGTATAATGACCTCTACGTTGCGGTTTCGTTACGCGGTAGGGTTGTTTGTAATTGTGGTTATCGTCTCAGGGTTGGTGGTGTGGAAAAAAGGCTTTCTCCAAATACATCCAAAACAAAGCAAATGAAGGACACAAATTTTCTTTCTTTTTTGTGTTTCTGAATCCGAGTTAGCCGTTCTCTTTTTCAGTTGATACACTGAACAACTATTCCCCAAATTTTATTTACTTGAAAGGAGGAATGTTAACCGGTAATCCTACGCGCATAAAAAAACGTGCGAATGCTTGTGAGAGATGCTCACGATATGGCGGTAAAAGGCGTAGATGTTTTTCTTGACTTGCTAAATTCCTAAAGTACTTTAGAGGAAGTGTATATGTTTCACCGAAATCAACAACTCGAAAGTCTTTCTTGTTGCTTACATTATTAAATTTGTTCAGAATATGAAACCTTGACATTCGGCCATTTCGCGCATTTTCCCACCAGTTTGATTCTTCCTTTTTTGATTTAAATTTTTCTGCGATTACCATTTTACTCCAAATGGAACATAAAAGCACATTCGATATCTTTTCGTGACCTTTTGCCAAGTCACATGATTGGGACATAACAATCACGTCACGTATGTCAAAGTTTGCTTCTTTGAATACTTTCTCTATTCCAGAAAGGCTAGTGGGTAAATCGTCAGGTACGATAAAGACAGGACAATTCTCCACTATATCGCCCTGTTCGAGATCATCTCCCTCGACCATGTTGTACCAAGGATATTCCAAATTCACTCCCCTTTTTCCTATATCCTTGGGTCCTCGATAGATATTGGTTTGCCCCGACCTATATATTTGAATCGAACTTTAACGGTTATAGAGTCATGTGGCGGTGGTGGTTCAATATAAGCATCCCAATCAATTAGGTTTTCGTTATCTCGATAATTATGGGGGCCCCTTGAATTACAAGTTATATCGTCTATTACTTCCAAAGATCCTCTTTCGAAAACTTCTTGATGACGCGATTCTTGTTCCGTTACAAGTTTGATGCCAACAGTTCTATAAAGGAACGGATTCTTCCAAAAATTGTTATTACAGAATGTTTCCTCATTACACTGTGTGGCCAAGTCAGATGGCTGGGTATCAAATATATCCAAGAAGGGCGCATCTTCTCCGCAAAACCGATTCATAACCTTTTGTTTAATTGTCCATTCATTACCATACGATAATTTTGAATCAGCTTCAGTTATTGAGGAAAATAACATATCTGGCATTGCTGTCATTTTGTATTCTCCAGAGCAAGGATCTTTTTTGTTATTCTTATAAAATGTGAATATCGTTTTGGAAAATGGGAAGTTAACAATTCAATTTCATCCAAAATATTTTCTTCCGATAAATCCATGTGATAGTTAGCTTTTACCAATAGGCCTTCAATATCCTCATCGCTTTCGTTTCGCTTAATTTTTCCCGCATCACAATTGAGTGATAGTTTGGTTCTTGGAAGTTTATAAAGAAAACGTAATCCCAGAGTAGAAGGTTGTGTTTTATTAAAATTACCGCTTCCGGGCCTGAGAAACTTTTCGAGAATTAAAGATTCTGCATTCTTGCAAACAACAAAACCGTTAAAATTTATACCCACGGCTTTATAGGAAACATGAGGTAATTTTTGAATGTATTTGTTGGCCAGATCAGCCACTATAGCATTCTTTGCATTTTTTATGTGATTGTCAGTGACCTGCAATTTGTTACCGTCAACGTTAAAGACAATGCCATTTTCATACTTCACCATTGCAAACGGTGGAGTACAGACAATATCTATTGTTTTCCATTCTGCCGGTACTATTTCTTGGGAGACCAAAAAGCTGGGATGTAAAATAGTTGGATTATGTTGTTGAGCTAATACTACTACTGACGCGTTGAGTATCTCAAGTTTCACGCTCTATTTTCTCCAAAACCAGATATGAAAACGAGGATTAATGAACTCCAGAGAAATCCTATTCTCAATTACACCAATTCCAAACAACATATCGGCGTTATCATATATAATAAGTGAGAATACCTTAGTGTTTTTAACCTCTCCACATTATAAGCTTACGAATATAATGGAAATACTGTTCGTTGTAAATATCTGATTCAATTATGTTTGTGACATATAAATTCGTACTATATATTGTAACCGCGGCTTTTGATGCAATGGGGTGTCATTTGTAACTTGTTGTATAACAGCATGTTACCTTCTTGGGGTGACTATGGGGCCTTTCCCGGATTTTGCTGATTCTATGCCAACAGTACAAATATACAAAAGGAACATAATTTCAGCAATTTATCAATATTATTACTGTTTTTCTAATCGCCGAGGCAGGTATTGACACCGCGGGCGGCATTTATCAGGGGGTGAGTTTTGGGAACGGTGCGGATTTTGCCTGCGACATCGGCCAGGCGAACCGTGGTTAATTCACCCTTCTGTCGAACGACGAGGCGATTTTTTTTACCGGCCATTAGTTGTTCCAGGGCATAATGACCAAAAGCGGTTGCCAAGGTACGATCGAAGGGGGTAGGAGTGCCCCCGCGCTGGACATGACCCAGGACCACCGCCCGGGAATCCAGAGCAGTTAACTGTTCGATTTCACGGGCCAACTTATCGGCGACCCCACCCAAGCGGATCGGATCGGGTGAGTATTTATCGATTTTATGTACCACCATTTTGCCGCCTTTTTCCTTGGCGCCTTCGGCTACGGTGATAATGCTGAACTTTTTGCCGTGATGGCTGCGGCGCCGGACAAACTCACATACTTTATCCAGTCGATAAGGTATCTCGGGGATCAGGATCACGTCGCTACCGGAAGCAACGCCGGCATACAAAGCAATCCAGCCAGCGTACCGGCCCATCACCTCGACGATCATCACACGATGGTGGCTGGAGGCGGTAGTATGGATTTTATCAAGGGCCTCGGTGGCGGTGGTTACGGCGGTGTCAAAGCCAAAGGTAATATCCGTACCATATAAATCGTTATCGATGGTCTTGGGTACCCCCATGATGGTCAGACCCTTTTGGGCAAGGCCGGCCGCCCCGGACATGGTTCCGTCACCACCGATACAAACCAGGGCATCAATATTGTGTTGTTGAAGATGGCGGACACAATCGTTACTGACGTCTTTCATGCGTTTCTTACCGCTGGAGGTTGTTACCGGGAATTGGGCCGGATTGGCCTTGTTACAGGAGCCCAGAATAGTTCCTCCCTGGGTTAGGATGTTGCTGACGTTATCATAGCTCAGTTCCTGCATCCTATTCTCGATAAGTCCCAGAAACCCGTCCAAGATACCGATTACCTTGAGAGAATGTTTGCTGATTGCGGTCTTGGTTACGGCCCGGATCACTGCATTGAGGCCAGGACAGTCCCCGCCGCCGGTTAATACGCCGATTGTTTTAATCTTATTTTTTTGTACAGCCATAATCACCTAACTTCCATTTTCACCATGTCGAATTACCCCCAGTATAATCTATTTATTCCGGTGGGCAACCGGTAACCACAATGGGGTGGTGAATTTACTGGAAATTGCCCTTGTAATATCTATAATTGACGCCAGCGTCAATCCGCCGGGGGCGGCGGCGGACAAAAAGGCCGCTTAATTAGCTGTAAAACGCGTGCCTGATTGGTCTTTTGTTATTTTTTACGGCGGTGTTTGTAATTAAGTTTTTACTTTTCTGATAAGTTTTATATGGGTTAGTGAGTGAGACGTAGTAATAATACAGCATTTTCTACCGATGGGTGTGGTGTTGATATGAGGACTCAAACCGGATTAATCCTTACCGGGGTGATAGGGATATTAATGCTTTTATGTTTGCCGGGGTCCGGGCAGGTTGCCAGCTCCGATGTTCCTGCAGTTGGAGATGTGCATTACGAAATCAGCGGGACCATCGAGAGTATCCGTCAAGACGGTAATGACATAGCGGTCTGTACGGGAGGTATCTATATCTATCAGAAATGGCAAGACGAAAATGCCCTTTTGGAAATTCGAGCCCGCAATGCCGTGATATTCTACTCTCAAAAGCAAATTTTCACCCAGCTCTCAGATAGTCAAAAGGACGACGACAAAAAGCAAAGTCCGTCTGATTCGGAGAAGAGCAAAAAAAACCAAACGAAACGGCCCGTAGCGGTATATCTCGAGGGGGATGTCATTCTACAGGTAGAGCGTCTTGAATTTGCCTCCGATACCAGGGTTACCGCTGAGAGGGTTTATTATGATTTTGGTCAAAGAAACGGACTTATTCTGGATGCTACGTTGCGATTGCGGCTGCCGGAAAACGAGCTGCCGCTTTACATTCGTGCCCAGCGTATCAAACAGTGGTCGAAAGATCATTACGGGGCCGAAAAGATAACACTCAGTAATGACGAATTTTATAAACCTCATTTCTCGATGAAGGCACAAAAGTTAGATATCAAGTTTCAGGAGACGTCCAAAAAAGACAAAGGCAAAGAGAAATCGGGACGTAGCTACCGTTATGATGTAAAAAATACCACCATGAATCTGGAGGACTTTCCGATATTCTGGTGGCCGAGGGGCACGGGCACAACGGGTAAGACGGAATCGCCCCTGCAATCGGCGCGTACCAGCTCCAGCTCCGAGTATGGGGTGGGGATCGAAACCCAGTGGTCTTTGCCCTGGCTGCTGGGTGTGCCGGAGCCCAGCGGGGTGGATACCTCTTTTCAACTGGATGAGTTTACCGAACGTGGGCCAGGTGCCGGTTTTGAAATGGATTATATTCGGCGCGAATATTTCGGTAATCTGAGAAGCTATATCATTAATGATGACGGTGCGGACAGGCTGGGCCGCTTCGAGAGTCGCAAGGATGTGCCCATTGAACATCCATTACGCGGCCGAGCCCGCTGGCAGCATCGTCAGGATCTGCCGTACAATATGGGACAAGGGACTGTCGAAGTCAGTTATCTGTCCGATCACAATTTTCTGGAAAGTTGGCGTGAGCGTGAATTCGACACTGATAAAGAACAGGAGACCCTTTTTTATTACAAGAAACAGCACAATAACTGGGCGTTCGATGCTCTTAACAAGTTCCACCTGAACGATTTTGATTATACCCTAACGGAACTACCCACTGCAGGGGTACATGGGATTGGGCAGGACTTGTTCGGAGTATTTACATATTACCAAGAAACCCGTATTTCCCGATTGGCCGAGCGTGCCGGCGAGCGTCGGGTGGCTACGGCTCTGGGCATCGAACAACCATCTGTTTTGCCAGGGGTACTTGATCAGGACGATTTTGCCTTCGCTCTGAGCCGGCATGAAATAACGCTACCACTACATTTTGGTCCCATCCATTTTGTACCAACCGCTATCGGGACCTATATTCATGATGAATCCCGTTTTAATGAACACCTTATTCCCCAATGGCCCGGTTCGCTGGCTGATCCTCGTTATGACCAAAACCACGCAGATAACGATTTCCACCAAGGGGCGGCGGGCTTTCGGGTCAGCAGTCAGTTATGGCGGGTGGACAATACGGTTAAATCGCGTATATGGGATCTGGACCGGATCCGCCATGTTGTGATTCCGGAAGTGAGCGCCTTTTGGACCGATACCGACAGCTCTGAAACCACCCAGCAACATGATGTCTTTCACTTTGCCGTCCGTCAGCGCTTCCAAACTATGCGAGGTGCGGAGGGTAAAAAACATAGTGTTGATTTCCTGCGTCTGAATACCTCTGTTACTCTGGTAACCGACGACGTCAAAGACGCGGAGCTGCCGAATAAGTTTTTCTTTACGCGACCCGAAGGACAGTTCGATACCCCCGGTGTGCTTCATCATGACCTGGCCAATTTGGGGCTGGCCCGGCGGGAGCAGTATTACCAAAATCTCAGCGACCATGCCGATGCTGACTGGACGTGGGCGATCTCGGACACCACGGTCTTTACCGGTGCAGTCAATTACAACATCCGCGATGCGGTAATCAGTCAAACCGACGCGGCTTTGGCGTTGAGGCACTCTCCCCGCAGCCGTTATTACTTTGGTCATCGCTTTTTGAAGAACGGTGATCCATTCGATGAACGTGCTCTGAAATATAATCTACCGGTCCATCTGCATGACAGCCATTTCCTGACGGCCGGTGCGGGCTATCGCATCAATCCCAAATACACCATCGCCCTTAGCCAGCAGTATGATGTGGAAAACACTTCGGCGGCCTATATTAGCGCTACCATTATCCGTAAGTTTCCCCATTGGTTTACCGCCTTTAGTATAAGTCATGATACCACCCGTGGGGGAGTATCCTTTATGCTGAGTTTGTGGCCGGAAGGCTATGACAAGTTTGTCATCGGCTCTCAGCGTTTTACCCGTCTGGCACCTTAATCGCAAAGCAAAGAATGAAAATCCAGACTTAAAACAATCTCAACAGGTTAAGTCTGTCCGATAATTGCCGGGAAGGGGAATTTCCTATTTGGGTTTTGTAACGAATTAGGGGATAGCCTATTTAAGCAACAAAGCGGCATGATAATTGTGTCGATGTTGTTTTTGAGGACAGTGTATTTGCGCTTAAAACGTCTGATAAGTATGGATAATGGCAGAAGGCCATGATATCCGGAATGTAAGAGCGATATGAACGAGTTCGAAAAACGTGAAGTCACCTGGCAGAGCCTGCGACGACAGAAGCTCACTGCCGCTGCGGCTGCTGCGGCTTTGAGCAGTCGGCACAAGGATATCGACCTGTTCAAAATCACTCGCCTGCTTAAAAATGGAGATCCCCTGATTCGAGAAGGTGCCGTTAAAAGTATCGCTCAAATCGGCGGCAGCACGGCGGCCCAGAGCATTATTCCCTGTCTGATGGATCCCGATCCCCGGGTCCGCATTGCCGCCTGTAATACGTTGGGGCGGATGCGCTGCCACCAGGCACGGCCCATGTTGATCGATGCCCTGTGTGATCGCGAACCGGGAGTCTGCTGCGCAGCGGCCGGGGCTTTGGCCGCTATGGGTGATAAAATCGGGCTGGCTCATGTTATGAAATATCTGTGCGTGGCGGGGAAGCATCAATGGCAGGCATTGCGATGTCTGAATTTCATAGCCGGCCAAAATTTCCGGATCAATGACCATGGGCTGCGGCAGGCCATCAGCTGGGTTAAAGAACGAAAGAAACGCTTCAAACTAAACTCCTGAGAACAGCCCCAGCTTGCGAATCATTTACTATTGCATTTTGCTACACTTCTGTTATCTTTACCTTTCCACGCGCCGGGCTATGCCTGGAATTTGAAGCTTTAATACTTATAAGTGATGGCTGGAATTAAGTATGATTACTATCAATGAAAATTATCTCAAGTTAAAAGCGGGTTATCTGTTTCCTGAGATTGGCCGCCGTACCAGGACCTTTCAACAAGCTCATCCCGATGCCGAGATCATTCGTCTGGGTATCGGTGATGTTACCCTGCCTCTACCGGGAGCGGTTATTGAGGCATTTCACGGGGCTGTGGATGAAATGGCTGATGCTGCAACTTTTAAAGGGTACGGTCCCGAACAGGGCTATGAGTTTCTTATCAAAGCGGTGATTGAAAACGATTACCAAAGCCGTGGGGTGGAGTTGGCTGAAGATGAAGTATTTGTCAGTGACGGATCGAAATGTGATACGAGCAACATTCAGGAAATTTTCAGCCTGAACGCAAAAGTTGCTATGACTGATCCGGTATATCCCGTTTATGTAGATACCAACGTTATGGCTGGGCGTACGGGGGAGGGCGGCGAAAACGGCTGCTATGAGGGAATAGTCTATCTGGCCTGTACTCCGGAAAATAATTTTACCCCGGCTCCGCCAAAGGAACCGGTTGATTTAATTTATTTGTGTTACCCCAATAATCCCACCGGCGCGGTAGCGACGAAAGAGGTGCTAAAGCAATGGGTGGATTATGCCCGGGAAAACAAGGCCCTTATCCTGTTTGACGGGGCCTACGAAGCTTTTATCACCGAGGCGGAGATACCTCATTCGATTTATGAAATCCCCGGGGCCAAAGAAGTGGCTATCGAGTTCCGCAGTTTCTCTAAAACCGCCGGTTTCACCGGTACCCGCTGCGCCTATACGGTAATTCCCCATGAGGTAAAAGCCTACACCCAAGCCGGTAGGGCGGTTGAGGTAAATCCCCTCTGGAACCGTCGTCACACTACTAAATTCAACGGTGTATCCTATCCGGTCCAAGTGGCGGCGGCGGCAACCTATACCGACCAGGGAAAAAAACAGGTACGCCAGCTCGTGGACTACTATATGGAAAACGCGAAGCTGATTCGAACCCAACTATCTGAGTTTGGATATAGCGTTTACGGCGGTGTCAACGCCCCTTATATCTGGCTGCAGACGCCCGACAATATGGGAAGCTGGGAATTCTTCGATAAACTGCTTGCTGAAGCTTATGTGGTCGGTACGCCGGGGGCTGGTTTTGGGCCGGCGGGGGAGGGATTTTTCCGGCTGTCCGCCTTCGGAGACCATAGCAATATCCAAACCGCGCTCGAGCGCATCGGTAAACTATAAACCGCTTTCCTAACATCATTTCATATTAGGCAGCTAATTTGAACAGGTAATCACCTTGCCTGGTACCCGGGATTATGTTATGAATAACCCATGACCGTAGATACAAATGAAACATCAGCGTGGACGATAAAACGGTTAATTAACTGGACGCAGGAATATCTGGCCAAGGCCGAGGTGGAATCGGCACGTTTGTGTGCGGAGATACTCCTGGGGCATGTACTTGGGTGTCCGCGGATAGATCTCTATGTCAGGTTCGACTATTGTCCCACGGCGGAGCAGCTGGATAAATTTCGGGAGCTGGTACGGCGATGCGGGAAGCAGGAGCCGGTTGCTTATCTGACGGGAAAGGCGCACTTCTGGGGTTTGGAATTTATCGTGACGCCGGAGGTGTTAATACCCAGGCCGGAAACGGAAATTCTGGTGAGCCAGGCGGTTAATTTTATTCATCAGCAAACAAACCGGCCCAGGGTGGATGTGCTGGATCTGTGCACGGGGAGCGGATGTGTTGCGGTGGCGATTGGGACGGAAGCGGTTGAGGCCGAAGTCAGTGCGATCGATAGCAGCAGTGCCGCGCTGCAAATTGCTCAAAAAAACATCGAGGCCCAAGACTTGCAAGGTCGCGTTACATTGATTGAAAGTGATCTATTTGAGAATTTGGACGGGGGCGAGAAGGGGGTGTTCGATTTGATCGTGTCAAATCCACCGTATATTTCTGAAAAGGAATTCGCAGAGCTGGCACCGGTGGTGCGGGATTATGAGCCGAAGCAGGCCCTACTGGCGGGTGTTGATGGGCTCGATTATTATCGGCGTATTCTGGACCAGGCAGAAAATTATCTGGCAGAGGGTGGAGCGATCATGCTGGAAATTGCGTTCAACCAGGCTGAGGAGGTTGTTTCCCTTTTTAAACAATGCGGTTATCTCGAAGAGATTACGGCGGTGAAGGATAATCTGGGCCATAACAGAGTAATCAAAGCACGGAAGAAATAGAGGTATAGATAGTTATGGATATGTTTGTGATACAAGGAGGGACCCGACTACGAGGGGAAGTACACATAAGCGGGTCGAAAAATGCCGCTCTACCTATTATGGCGGCGTCACTTCTGACCAAGGAGGAGTGTGTACTGCACGGAGTACCCGATCTGGCAGATGTGCGTCACCTTATAGCCCTGTTGGAGAAATTGGGCGCGCGGATACAACGGGACCAACAAGGGAGTTTGCATATTAAGACCGAGGATGAATCGGTTTGTCTGGCTGATTATGAAAGTGTGCGACGGATGCGGGCGAGTATTTGTGTGCTTGGACCGCTGCTGGCCCGGAGGCGCAGAGCGGAAGTCAGTATGCCGGGAGGGTGTGCGATCGGCGACAGGCCTATAAATCTGCACCTGCGCGGCTTGCGAGCAATGGGGGCGAAAATCAATCTGGATGGAGGAAACATTATCACCTCATGTCCGCATCTGGAGGGTGCGGAAATTTTTCTCGGCGGACCTTTTGGTTCTACAGTATTGGGGACCGCCAATATCATGACCGCGGCGGCTCTGGCACGGGGCCGTACCATAATCGAATGCGCCGCCTGTGAGCCGGAAATAGTGGATCTGGGCAACTTTCTTAATTGTATGGGAGCCCAGGTGACGGGTCACGGTAGTCCGCGCATCACTATTGATGGTGTGGAGGAACTGCATGGGGGGGGATATGAGATTATCCCCGATCGAATTGAGGCGGGTACGTTTATGATCGCCGCGGCCATTACTAACGGGGACCTTACCATTACCAATTGCCGCCGTGATTCACTTATGGCCGTCATCGATCGTCTGAATCTAATCGGGGTGGACATCGAGGCAACGGATTCGGGTCTGCGGGTAAGTTCAGCGCGGAGGCTGAATCCGGTGGACGTGACCACTCAGCCGTATCCTGGATTTCCGACCGATCTGCAGGCCCAGTTGATGGCCCTTTTGTGTTTGGCGGACGGTAACAGTATCATAACCGAGAAAATCTTTCCGGATCGATTTATGCATATTGCGGAGCTGAACCGCATGGGGGCCCGGCTGCACAAAGAAGGGGCCACGGTTGTTGTTCAGGGGGTGCGCGAACTGATCGGGGCGCCGGTGATGGCGTCGGATCTGAGGGCCTCGGCGGCTCTGGTACTGGCCGGGATGGTAGGTAGGGGGCAGACGGAAATTCGCCGGGTCTATCACATCGACCGCGGCTATGAACGAATCGAAGAAAAACTCAATTTACTCGGCGCAAAAATTCAACGCCTACCGGAAACTCCCTGATTTTCTGACTAGAGGCCCAAGGATCGCTACAAGTCCAAGTTATGCGCGGCAAGATTATGAGGCGGACTTTTTGTTTTCAGGGCAAGATTGTTTAAGGTCTTTCTGGGCCTGGGCTATCATTTTATGGAATAACTCGCGCTGTTCGATGAGGGCCTTGATACGGTCCTTAACTTTAGTACGGGCTTCGAGGAGGATCCAGCCCTTATAGTTCATCTTGACGAACAGGTCGAATAATTGCTGATAGGGATAATCGCCGACATTGAGTTCACGAATGTGACAGGTTGAGCCGAAGCGATCCTTTACAAGATTGAAGTTGTATTCCAGGCCTTTGCCTTCGAGATCCTGCTGGTTGCTGTTCCAACAGACGCCGACATTAGGTTCGGTGACATGGTCAAAGATTTTTTTAATAATGGTCAGATCGCAGGTGCCCCTGCCGTGTACTTCGACTCTGATTTGTTGATTATAATCGGCGGCATACTTGCCCACTATATTAAGTGACTTGCCGATTTGTTCGCACGTTTTTTCTATGGGCACACCCTCGGTCAGGCGGTTAGGTTTGACCTTGACGCCGCTGCCGCCGCAGTCATACGAAAGTTTGACGTATTCTTTGGCACCTTCGATGTTCCGTTTTACCCGCGCTTGGTCGTCGCTATGGAAATCAAAGTTGCAACCCATACCCACAAGGGTTACGGGGCTGTCCTGAAAGCGTTTTTTGACTTCCCGGCGCTGTTGGGCGTTAAGGTTGGCCTCGACACCGTGAGCGTGCTCGGTGCGCAATTCGACTCCGAGTACTTTGGTCTTTTCACAGTTTTTAATCAGGGTGGGCAGGGTCCAGTCTTCACCCCATTTATAGGTAACCAAACCAAAACGTATGTGTGAACCGGGTGCACAGCAAGATGACATTGCAGTATCGGCCAGGGCCTGGAGGGAGGAAAATTCTGAGGCGAGCAAGGCACCTCCGGTATAAAGGGAGGTTTTCAGGAAAGAACGGCGGGATTGCGAGGACATGACAAAGCTCCTTAAAATAAAAAGGTCAATAAAACGTAGGAGCTTATTATACAATAAATTAGCATGATGGGCGAGGGTAAATTTATCGATAATTGTGGAGGAATTAAAATCTTAAACTATAAGTTTTGACTGGATTACCGCTATAAACTGTGAACAATAACCTGTTTTCAATAGCGTAAGCAAGCTGAGCATACAAGACTAAAGGTAAATATCTGTTGAACAGCGCAAGCAGGATAAGGCAGTGGGGGGAGCTTATCACGATAACCGCCCTGCATTTCATGGCGGACATATTCGTGGGGATGGTGCCGGCGCTGTTACCGGAGATACGCAAGGAGTTTGGTCTGACACTGGTGGGGGGGGCGGCGCTGATTACTACCATGTACCTGGTAAGTAATCTGGCACAGATGCCGGTTGGGCACCTGCGGGCGAAGAAGACAAAACCATTGTTTTTGCCGTTGGGAATGATTCTGGCGGCAAGTATGTCACTTCTAGCAATGTTGCCGCGGACAGGTTTGGGGGAGGTCTGGATTTTTATGCTGGTAGTTGTCGCCAGTCTGGGTACGGGGCTGACGCATCCGGAGGCATTTCGAGCGGTGCATAGGCTGGATGGAATTGCGGCTTCGACGAGCACAGCGGTATTTATGATAGGGGGGATGCTGGGCTTTGGGCTGGGAGCCTGGATTTCTACAGTGCTGGTGTCGGGCTGGGGGCTGAGGGGGCTATTAGTGTTGGGGCCGGTTTCGCTGGTGGCGGTGGGGATGTTATACTTGTTAAAGATCCGCCTGGCAGTAGAAGAGGAACAAAGTGAAAATGAAACCGAGAAGCCGGAAAGGCGCGCTTCTTTCTGGCCTATATGGCTGATGACGATTCCGACCAGTATCGCAACCACGGTCATTCTGGGATTACTGCCTACCCGTTTGGAAGAAATGGGATTCGAATTGGAGTACGGCGGATTTTCCAATATGCTTTTTATAAGCGGGGCGATAGTGGGAACGCTATTCTGGGCGGGGGTATCACGTAATAGAAACAAGATCGGGACCAGTACGGTAGCTTTGATATTAGGAGTACCTTTTTTAGTGGCACATTTGATCTTTATCGAACAGCGCTGGGCGGCCTGGTTACTGGTACCGGGCGGATTTTGTGTTATGGCGGCCTTTCCGCTGTTGGTGACGGAGGCACGGTTTGCCCGGGGACTGAACCTGGGGGGGAGAATGGCCATGTCGGCAGGGGGGACATGGGGAGCGGCCAGCGTGGCATTCTTACTTTTCGGGGTGATGGCGGATCACTGGGGTATCGCGGCAGTTCTGAGATGGATGTGGATAGGTTACCCGTTTTCTGCTTTTATCGGGTTATATATAATACGCAAGAGGCTCTTCAATAACAGAAACTAACGCCTCCGGCTGACAACTTTTAGCTCTTCGGGCCAAATGGGGCTGTTGGATAAACGCCACGCAAAAATATCATATTAAACGCTTAGAAAAATGAACCATGTGGGGTTAATCTACGACTAATAGAGTAGATGGCAAATGAGCAGGCATATATAGAAGATCAGCTTCTGGTAATAGACGCCCAAGAGGGGGATGGGGAGGCTATGGAGAAGCTGGTGGCCCGATGGCAGAAGCGGTTATGGGGGCATGCGTACCGGCTGACGGGTGAGCCGGAGGCGGCGTGGGAAGTTACGCAGCAGGCGTGGCTGGGTATTATCAAGGGGCTGCGCAAGCTGGATGATCCGGTCCGTTTTAGGGCGTGGGCCTATAGAATCACTACGCATAAGGCTGTGGACTGGATTCGCAAAAACAAGCGTGAGCCAAAGGCTCGTATCGAAGATATTCCCGAACAGGTCCAGCGGGAACAAAAAGATATGGGTTTGAAAGAGCTGTTGGAACGATTGGAATTTAAAAAAAGGATTGTATTGATCCTGTATTACTTTGAACAATTGAGTGTGTCGGAGATAGGTGCAGCCCTGAGAATACCACAGGGGACGGTGAAATCGCGGCTGTATAAGGCCCGGAAGGAATTGAAAGCTCTCTGGTTGCAAAGCGGTGATTGAAAAATAAGGAGAACGACCATGAATGACGAAGAAATGAAAAAAATATTAGCAGAATCATACGAGGAGCCGAGAGAAGACAGCCTGGTAACTCTCATAAAAGATTTCTATAACTGGAAGATGCTTTCTACCATCGTCCTGGTTTGGGGTTGGGGGCTGGCATGCTGTGGAGCCGCGATATATTGCGGAATTAGATTTTTTCAGACTGATCAAATCCAATCACAAATTATGTATGCTACTCTTTTTGTGACCTTTGTTTTATGGCTAAGTTTAATGAAAATTTTCGCCTGGCAAATGATCCATCGCAAAGGCATCAAGAGGGAAATTAAACGCCTGGAAATACGTATAGCGGAATTACACCAGGCGGTTATCGAGAAAATAGATATAAGCTCCAAGTGACACCGTATGCAGATTGATAGAGGCAGCCGATTGTATTATAAGGAAGCGCCCAGCTCGTAAGCTCTTTCCAAGTCCCGGGGTGATTCTCTTATCTGGGCCTTTTCATAAGCCACCGGAAACAGGCCGGCAAGAAATTCCAAGCCCAAATATTCGAAAGACTTTTGAAACATTTCCCGCAGTGAAGCGCAGGCATGAGACCCCTCCTGGGAAGGACAGACAACAATAGCCTTTTTGCCCTGCAATTTCCGATTGGCGATAAAAGGCCGGAGGCGATCGATCAAAAGTTTCATTTGAGCCGAAGGACCATACCAATATAAGGGCGTGCCTAAAATGATGGTATCCGCTTTTTCGAGTTGAGGGTATATAAGACGCATGTCATCATTCAAGATGCAGAGCTGTTCCTCTTTTTTACAAGCGCGGCAATCAAGGCAGGGTAGAATACTTAGATCGTATATATACTGCTTATGGGTCCGACGGCCCCGGGATTGGGCACCCTGTAAGATTTGATCCACGAGAAGATCGGTATTGCCTCCCTTTCGGGGGCTGCCGATGAATGCTACTATTTCCATTGCAAGTTACACTTTCTGGAGATGGACTTAGCGTCCACTACCGGTTATGTATCTTTCCAGTTGCTTAATAGCAAACTCTCGAGCCATGATCATGGCTTTGACTACATCGCCAATGGAAATCATGCCGACCAGCTTGTCATTTTCCATGACCGCCAAGTGATGAATGTGTTGGTGGGTCATAAGGGCCATACAACCTTCCACGGTGTCATCCGGACTAACATAAAATACCTTGTTGGTCATAATCTCTTTCACCAGGGTTTGATCGGGGGATTTTCCCAGGAGAAATACTTTACGAGCATAGTCACGTTCGGAAAAAATTCCGACCAGCTTGTCATGATCCATCACCAGAAGGGCCCCGATGTCTTTTGCGGCCAGCAATTGTAGGGCATCAGACACGGTTTTGTCTTTGGCTATCGTCCAGAGATCACTTCCTTTAGTTTTTAGTATCTGTTTTACATAGGTCACGTTTTTCCCCTTTTAAGCATAAACCAAATATAAATGAATATTAATCGGGGTTTAAGAAAGTCCCAGATCATTCAATAGACGCAGGGCGGCATCGACCATCAATTCACCGCCGCCGGGGGCGATGCGGGAGTTAACGGTTTCATAGCTTCCTTCAGCAAAAGCCTTTTGCGTAGGCAGATAGCCGAGGTCGTCATGACATAGTTCAATAACCAAGGTTACAGGGAAAGGACTAGCGCGTTTTATCGCGAGCCCTAAATCTACAAAAACTTCACCCGGCAGAGCAACCACTGCTACCATAGGTCCCAGGCGAAAAACCTGTACTTCAATAGGGATGGTATCACCACCACGTAATTCCAGCTCCAGGATTTTATATGCCTCGACCTGTTCAAGAAAGGGCACTTCCTCGGAGCCTACTTGTTTGATGGTCCGGCGGGCCCAGGTAAGCTGCTCCGGGGTGTATTTCTGAATGGGGACGTGGACAATTTCCCGACGGATAGCAAGTGCCGGTTGGGTTATAGAACTTAAAGATTTATATTTTGCTTTGACGGTTTCGGCCAGGGTAGTGCCGATGTATTCGGTTTTCAAGCACTCTTCGGCGGGCTTGGTGACGTCTAAATGATTAAGATCGCCACAGGTACCATTTCCAAAGAGTAAAACAAAATCGTCACCATGTACTTCTCTAAGAGATCGTTCCAGATAAAAAGGGTAATCAGCGGCATACTCGGTACTACCAACAGTGTCGAGATGAAGAGCAAAATTTATCAAACCCGCTATGGGCTTATCCTTAGCAACATCAGTTAAAAATACAATTCCGATGCCCGGGTCGGTGGTACCTACGGTTTTAACGATGTCCGGATTCTGAAGGCCGGGATTGAAGAGGATAGTACCGTCTTTCATGTGGAAGCGTCGATTGAAAGAAAGGCCCTGCTGCTGAGCCGAGCCGGCGGTAAGGCGGATGGGCGTCAGTTTCTCATGGGCTGCGGTAATGACCTTAACCAGTTTTTGCACTAATTCGGCCGGGTAGTCCACCTGTTCACAAGGGTCGGATCCATGTTCTGCCAAGGCTTGATTGTGAAAGTGTTCACGCAAGGCACCGCAATAGAGAGGTCCGGTATGAGAATGGGTGGCGGCGAGTAGAATGTTTTCCTCGGGAATACCGGTAATTTGGGAGGCTTGTCTGCGAGTTTGAGAAGATACGTCCAGAGATAAACCTATGATATCACAAAACACCAGGGCTGCCTGCTGGGCGCCCTGGCGGAGGATGAGGGCTTTGGCCTTAAGCGGGTTTTTAATGCCGGTACTAATCCGCTCATTAAAATATCCACTCAAACGATATCCAATGGGAGGAGTGATATCGATAACAGCAAGGCCGGCGGTGAGTTCGGATGGGCCGGCTGTTTGAGGTGGATCTTGTTTAAGCATTTATTTTGTCAGTTCCTCCACGAATTTACGGGCTTTTTTAGCCTCGGCGAGTGTCTGTTTGAGGTCGCCGCGGGCGAGGCATTCAATAACTAAGGGGCCCTTGGAAAATCCGCCTTGTTTTAAACGGGCGAGTACGGCCGGGAAGTCCACCATACCAGTTCCGGGAGTGAGCATCACATCTTTAGGATGTTTATAATCCTTGATGCACATGCCCACCACCAGTCCGTTTACGGTGGGGGCATCATCGATGGGATTTAGTTTGCCATCAGAATAATAATAGATGTTGCCCGGATCATACCAGATACGGAAATTGGAATGATTGACCATCTCCACTGTTTTGCGGCATTGAGGACCGGTGGCATTGAGGCCGCCGTGCGGTTTGACGCTGATACCCATACCCTTCTCGGCAGCATAGTCACAACACTCGGCTATTGCTTTATAGTAAAGTTTGAAAAGATTTTCATCGCCGATGCCACCCATCAAAAGGTTTTTAGTGCCGCAGATGGCACAGTTATCGATCAGTTTTTTGAGAGCATTTATCCCTGCCTCAAGTGATTGGGCTACAGGGATCCCGCCGCCATAGACCGAAGGCACTTCCAAGTTTCGCTTTTTAAGTTCATCTCTTACTTGCAGGGCTTCTTCGGGGGTGGTGGAAGCGGAAATTACGAGGCGGGTTTTTGACTTGGTGGTCATTAGACCTGCGTACTTGAAACCCGCTTCGGCGATGGCGTCCAGGGCGACTCGATAGTCATATTTGTCCCAGGGGCGGGTATAACAGCCGATTTGCCAGAGGGAGCCTTGGGGATTTTTCTGATCTGCCAGAACATCTGAGGCAGCGGGACAGGATAGTGCGACACCCGCCGCCCCTAATTTTAAGGAATGGTCCAAGAAATCACGCCGTGATAATTTTTTTGAATGATTCATATATGACTCTCTAAATTGTTAGGGTATAAACAGTATTACTGTTTGTCAACCGACGAGTAAAGCCACTTGGCGCCGCGTTGTTCTCTATAAGTCCAATAGCCAAAGTTGCCGACATTGAATGGTTCGCAGGCGGCGCGGTGACGGATTAGGTCTTTGAGTGATTTCAGGCAGGCTTTTTGGTTGGATTCGCTGGGATCGAGCTTGTATTTTTTATGAGCCTTGAGGGCGATGAGTGTTAGTTCGGCATCTCTTAGACCCATATCGAGGAATTTCACGCGCTGCTTAGAAAGCTTATCCTGTTGTGCTACCTGTAAAGTCTTATCAAGTAATTTTCTACCTTGGGCCATTATATCCGGCGGGAACATTCGGTCGGTAATCAGTACATAATTTTTGAAGCTGCCGCCTCCTTCTTCAAGATTATAGCGTTTGATATCTGCAAGCGTAATAGCATCAGATACTTTTTGCCAATATTCGAAATATTTTTTAACTTGCGGTCCAGCCGGGCCGAAACCGTGGTAATATTCATCCAGAATGCGTTGAGCAGGCCAATGCGGGTGTAGTTGTAACCGAGCTAAGACATACAGGGTTGGACCCTGGGTGGCCCAGGCACCCAACAGGGAATCAAAAGAGGTACCAATCATACCACGGGCAGCGGCATAGGAAAAATCATCTGCCAAACGAGAGGCATAGAAGATAGGCATGTTGTGTCCCGCGTGGGTGAGATTGGGCCGGAGTAACATTGTTGCACCGGTTGCTTGCCAGCCGTCCCAGTTTTTTCTAAAATCCTTACTCATTGTCTTGGTATAGGGAAACCAAAGAGGAGGGACATAGGAGATAATGATATTTTGATTTAGCCGGGTTTTTTCAGGAGCGTGCCAATAGTTGGCATAGGCGTACCCAAAAACAACTGCATCCGGATCGACCTTTTGGGCCTGGGCCTGAACCGCCAGGTAAAATTGCGCATACCGGTCGGAGAGTGAAGGTGCGTCATCAGGTATAACCGTTCCACTCCAGGGAGCACTATAGCCGGCTATGCCCACTCCCAGGCCACTGAAGCGTTTCTTGCGAATTGGGATTTTTCCATGACCCCAGTAAGGCGAGCTTTGAAAGCGTTCATCAGGTTGGTCCCAGGCTCTGCAGTTTGGGCAGGTGCACATTCCGGGTGAGTCGTTTTCGCAGGCACACAGATAGGGACGGTAAGGAATGTGATCCGGATTTCTTGACGGGTCTTGCTGCCAATCGCTGACAATCTGTTTCCATAGCTTCGGCTGTGATACGCACATGGTGATATTATGGCCGGTTGCATCATCGGGCAACGGTTCTCTTTTACCATTTGGTAACAGGTTAAAAAACTCCGGATGGTTTTTTCCAAAACGTTCCCAGTAGTTACCGAATTTGTGTCCATAACTGAGGCAGTTGGTGGCGGCGAAACGATGGCGGAGCAGCCATTTATCCTGATCCTTAAAAAATTTATCTCGCGCCTGGACACTGGACCACCCCAAAACCTCAGATCTGCCCGGAACACCCCAGTTCGTTGATTGAAAAATTGGTTTTCCTGTTTGGTTCAGGGAAGTAATGGTGATATTGTCGGTGGTGGGGATGACTTCGCCAAGCTCACCGGGCCATAACCAGCAAACCTGCATCTGGTGCTCAAGGAATTCATAGACCGCCCAAAGAGTTCCATGCCAGGTGCATTGGGCATGATTACCGACTTTTCTATCGTTATCTCTACCGGTGAGAAAAAGAGAATCTCCCGCTGTTTTCATTATAAAACCCGCGGGAGGCAGAGACTCAAGGTCGATGCCCTGGGCAGAAGCCTCGCGACAATTACCAAGATAGATCCAGCCGCGGAAGGAATCGGGCTTTTTGTTTTCCCGGACAATCTGTAACTTAGCGGTGGTTGCTTTTTGAATATGATATTGCAGTTCTTCAGCCGCATACTCCACTACAGGAAAGGCTGTATCAGGTATGACAATGGCGGTGGCAGGTTTGCCGTCTCTTACTATCTCTATGGACCAAGTCGGGGAAACAATCATAGAGGAAATAACCACAAATCCAATAAAACGAAAAACAATAGTTTTCTGTAACGTTTTGCTGTTGCACATAATTTTCACCTTGTTTGCAATTTTGAGGAAAGATTGGGCTTTGATATGCGGGGAGTGGGGCTTGATACGAAACCGGCCGGTCGCTGGTTCTTGCCGGGGCGGCCTAGATCGCCGAGGTCTTGCCGAGCCTTTTGGGCATAGGCAAGCAGGCGCTGGACAACCTCGGGGTGCTCCGGGGCGAGATTCGTTGTTTCCGACAGGTCTGCTTGGAGGTCATACAACCGAGCGGGGGAGGATTTGGCAGCATATCTGCGATCTTGTGGGGTTGCTTTTAAGGGTAAATACAGTTTCCACTTACCTGAGCGAACGGCCTGTAATTGTTCAATGTGGTAGTAATAAAATGCCTCATAGGGAGATTTGCCACCCTTTGAACCGAACATAAGAGGACGGATGTCATGGCCGTCGATGATGCGGTCCTGGGGAGGTTTGGTTCCGGCTAATAGGGCGAAGGTGGGGAGCAGGTCCATGGTAGAAGATATTTCCTGACAGATGGTGCCGGGAGGGATTTTGCCCGGCCAGCGCATGATGCAGGGGATGCGCTGACCGCCCTCGGAGGTGGTATAGCCCCATCCTTTTAAGGGTAGGTTGAGTCCCTGAGGGGGATTGCGGCGAGGGGCTCCGTTATCTGAAGTCCAGACGATTAGGGTGCGTTTATCCAAATTGAGCTCGTTTAATGTTTTCAAAATTTCGCCGGTGGACCAATCCAATTCTTCCACGGAATCGCCCCAGGGGCCATTGGCTGACTTGCCCTGAAAATTTTCGCCTACAAACGGAGCCTTGGTACTGCCGGGGGTGGCGTGAGGGAGGTAGAGGAAAAAGGGGTGGTCTTTATTTTCTTTGATAAATTTGATTGCCCGGGCTGTGTAGCGCTGGGTAAGAAGGTTACGGTCAACAGGAGCATCGATAACTTTTTCATTTTCCATCAGAGGCAGAGGCGGCCAGCTTTTATCAACCTGGCGGGTCATATCATCACTGTAGGGGATACCCAGAAAGTAGTCGAAGCCCTGACGAGTGGGCAGAAATTCCGGCTGATCGCCCAGATGCCATTTGCCGATACAGGCGGTAGTATAACCTTGGGCTTTGAGCACTTCGGCGATGGTTATTTCTTCAGGGTTAAGTCCCTTATGAGAAATGGGGCGCAGAACAACTATACCATTATCGCCGGTGTGCATATTCACCCGGCGAGGGTAACAGCCCGTCATAAGACTGGCACGGGAAGGGGTACAGACACCACTGGTGGAATAGAAATCGGTGAAGCGCATACCCTGCCGGGCCAAGTTATCTATATGAGGTGTGCGGTGTAACTTCGAGCCGAAACAACCAACATCACCGTAGCCGAGATTGTCACAGTAAATTACAATGAAATTTGGATGGGCGGCAGCACCGGGTGTTTGTGAACGAGCTGGTGATGAACTTGGGGTAAATGGGTAGGCAAGCGAGGTGACGGCCCCATAAACAAGACTTTGATGTAAAAAATTTCGGCGCGAAAGTTTCCCGTCAGGGCGTGTCAATTTTTTCGCCATGTTTTCTCCACGCATATTAAAACTGTTTTTGCAAAAGTTTTATTAGTTAGGCGTATTATTCGCGGATAAACTACTAGCAGAGTTTAGCCGGGGTGGATTTCGCGTTTATCCGGATCGTACACCATTCTCTTGCCGGTATCGCATGCTTGTACCGCCATGATAATGGCCACCGCGTGCTGATAGCCGGCATCTATGGGTGCGTTAGGGGTTTTGCGGTTGCGCAGGCATTGGAGCCAATTAAGGAAGTGGTCCGGAATAGGAACGTCTTCAATGGGTTTCTTACCCCGTATAGATAGTTTATCGGGAAGGTGGCCCTCGGCTGAGAGGAAAGGTTCACTCCACTTGGTCAAATCCATTACACCCGCTTCACTCAATATTTTGATGGTGGAGTCGCTGCTATTGCCTAAGTTTGACAAGTAACTGACCATAAAACCCTCGGGATATGTCCAGAGGGCCTGGACCTGGTCGGGGCAAGTAAATTTGTGCTCATCATTCCAGGTGAATGTGCCGCCCATACATACACTGCTGGTGGGAAACTTGGAGCCGGTAATGTAGTTTATCAAATCGATAAAATGGCTGGCAAAGCCGGGAACAGGGCCGTCGGAAAACTCACGATAGCCGTACCAGCCCGAATACTTGACCGGGTCAAAGGGGAAATAAGGGACATCCATCAGGAACTCTTTCCAGTCAACATCCTCTTTCTTGACGTCCTTGACATAATGATACCAGTAAGGTTGGACGTAATTGCGGCGTTGCTCGATCCGACTAACCCTTCCCATAATACCTGTTTGAAAAACCTTGCGGCAGCCAGTGAAACTGGGCCAGCTACGTAACTGGGTGCCGATCTGGGCAACTACGCCGGCTTTTTTGACGGCATCACAGGCGGCCTTGAGCCGATCCATTCGGCGGGCCAGGGGCTTTTCGCAGTAAACGTCCTTGCCGGCTTCGGCCGCGGCCTTTAGATGAGTTGTGTGTTGGTGGTCACAAGAAGCGATCATGACTGCATCGATATCTTTCAGGGCGAGTAGGTCGCGGTAGGAAGAAAATTGCTGGGCCTTAAGACCGTACCAATCCTTTATTTTGTCGGCGGCATTTTCACGGGCCAGGCGCCAGGGATCACAGACGGCGGTGAACTGGACGTTTTGGCTTTTGTCGTGTTTGTGTATACGGGCCATGTGGGCGCCGACACCACGGCTGCCACAGCCGATCTGGCCAATTGAAATTCTTTCATTAGCTCCGACAATTTTGGCATAGCTCCGGGCTGAAAACGCCAGAGTCGCTCCACTGGCGGCGGCGGTTTTCAAAAAAGTTCGACGTGAATAAGAATTATGCATCACTAATCCTCCAAAAAAGTAAATTTAATCTTCTGGGGCCTGTTTATTGGGCGATTTTGATTAACGCATTCATCAAACCATTTATTTTATTTTTGGGGGTGGTCCTATCTGTATATTAAGGCCACTTTCTCCGTTTTCTCCTAAGAATCTACTATTTTTCTTTGCATTAAACAAGGATGGAACTTGTCCCATTAATTTCTTCAATATCTCATTTGGAATATGCCTTGACGACCTTTACCAAAGCCGCTGCAATCTGGTGCATATCTTCCTGTGTGTAAGTAGGAAAAGCAAAACAGGTAAAGGTATGTCCCTGGTGCCAGACGGCGTTGGGAACATCCACCTTACTGTAATCGACACTGGCAGGATCTGCGTATTCTCTGGACTTAAATGGAAAGCCGCTTTTGCCGAAGGCATTATATTTTTGAAACGCCCTTTCGGTATGACATTGCGGCCAGAACACCTTCCAGCAGGGAGCGCCTTCGGCACCTGCGGCGGTAACAAACTGACTGATATCGCAATTCATGTTCTCAATATCCAGCGAAAAGGCACACACGAACCAACCGTTTTGTCGTTGAGGGGTGTCTATGGGTAAATACTTGACCTGGGGCAAATCTTTCAAAGCATCTATAAGGATATGTGCGTTACGCTTTCGCGCGGGCATGTTCCAGTTGTCTATCCTTTCCAGTTCCGCCAGACCAATTGCCGATTGCATCTCGGTCATGCGATAGTTCCAGCCCACCACATTATGAATATAGGGAAGTTTCTGCTCCATCTCCAGCAGGTTCAGACGCTCCTTGACATCATAGCCGTGATCCCGGAAACTGCGCGCCTGCCAGGCCAACTCTTCGTCGTCAGTGGTCACCATACCGCCTTCCCCGCCGGTGGTGAATGTTTTGTTCTGGCAAAAACTGCAAGCTGCAATATGACCGATAGTACCGGTCTTTTTACCTTTATAAGAGCCACCAAACGCCTCGGCGTTATCCTCAATGACAAACAGGTTATGCTTTTTGGCAAAAGCCATGATCTCATCCATATCACAGACATTTCCGTATAGATGTACAGGCATAATTGCCTTGGTGCGTTCATTGACCAGCTTTTCGGCTGAAGAGACACTAATGCAATGGTCCTCGATATTGACATCGGCAAAGCGCGGCACGGCCCCGGCCTGTACAATTGAAAAACTGCTGGCTATGAAAGTATAGCTTGGTACGATCACTTCATCTCCCGGACCGATCCCTAATACCGACAGGGCCACATGTAAGGCGGCGGTTCCGGTCGCCACACTGACGGCATATTTGCTGCCCTGCCATTGGGCAAACTTCTTCTCGAATTCCATTCCTTTCGGTCCGGTCCAGTAATTGATCTTGTTGGAGCGCAGGACTTCTACTACGGCGTCAATGGCATCTGCGCTAATGTTGGGCCAGCCCACAAGTTTGTTCGTAACCGACTTAGGCCCTCCATTGATAGCTAAATCATCATGACTCATAATTCACCTCATTTGTTATCCAGTAAGAAACATTTTTTCGATTCTCTGTTCACTGTGACATTTACAATCGTATATTGTCGAACTCGAAATATGAACGCAGGGGGAGCATAGCCGCTCCCAGGGCACCGGCCAAATCGCCGAGGGTGCTTATCTTAATTTCGCAGGCATGGGGAACACCGTGGAATCGATGCTGGTTGACCGTCTCTGTAAGCCGATCAACCAAAAGGGGGCCAGCTTTAGTCAGTCCACCATTGAGCACGACAAGACCTGGATCAAATAGATTGATCACATTGGCAAGAGCGATTCCAATATAACCTCCGGCTTGTTGCAGGGCCTGTCGGGCCTGGGGATGTCCCTGCAAAGCGGCTTGATGCAGGGCGGCAGCGCCTTTGGCGCGGAGCTGATGGATGTTAAGTTTCAGATTCGTTGCAATCTCTGCCAAAGCTTTACCGCTGGCCACGGTCTCGAGACAGCCGGTTTTACCGCAATGACAGACTGAACCGAACGCATCCACGACCGTATGGCCTATCTCGCCGCTGACTTCGTTGGTTCCGCGATAAAGCATACCGTGATGTATAAAGCCCATACCAATACCATAGCCCAGATCTATACAGATAAAGTTCTGGTCGGTCCCATGCGGACCGAACCACTTTTCCGCCAAGGCCATAGACCTGCTTGACTCCTCCAGAATAACTGGGACTGCCAATTCCCTGAACGTCTCAAAGAGCGAAACATTACGGAATCCGCGGATATTCACAGATTTAACCACGATTCCTTGTTCGCGCTGTAAAAATCCGGGCACACACACGCCCAGGCCTTTTATTTTCTGCTTTTGTTGAGAAGACAGGGATTGCATCAGGAAATCCAGGGCTTCCCGGGCTTTTCTAATCAGGAAACGTCCGGTCTTGGCAATATCGTAGGCACGGCGCCAACTGGCCCTGACCGCGCCGGACAAATCAATAAGAACGGCGGAGACTTGCTGGGCCCCGATGTCTACCCCCAATGCCAAAGCCGCATCGGCATTGAGTGAGAGACATTCGGCAGGCCGACCGCGCCGCTGCGCGGAAACCTGGCCGCATACCACCAGCCCATCCTTTAAGAGCTCGTTGGTTAAATTGGTTACTGTTTTAGGATCGAGACCAGTTTGTCGCGCTATTTGCACCCGGCTGGTCCCTTTTGAGAGACGCAATTGGTTGAGAAAACGAACACGGTTGATCCTGCGTAAAACCGCCGGATTACCGATCAACTTGTTATAATTGGCGGTATTTATTACCCTACTCCTCCAGCGGTAATTTCACGGCCTGACCGGTTTCGAGTGAACGATCAATGGCCAGGCAGATTTCATGGGATGCGTAGGCCTCGTGAATGTTGGCGCATGCTTCTTTGTCATTTATAAGGGCATCTGCCAGATCATCAACCATCTCCTTGAAGGGATGATGGGTCACATCTCCACTATCCAAAAAGATCGTATTGAACTGCTGCCAATCCTTCTGGCCCGGAAACCATTCTTTCGTGTAAAACTTTTCATTCAATACCGATCCCTTACTACCGTGGAGCTGAATATTCATGGTGTAGGGACATTCGTTCTCAAAACTACAGCCAGTTTTGCCGATCTTGCCGTTCTTGAACTTCACTACCGCGGCATAAGTCGGTTCATACTCATAGTCTTGGCGGTGGCCAAAGGTGCCGTAAGCAAAGACCTCTGCCACTGCCTGCCCCGCCAGATAGTACATCAAATCTACGGCATGACAACCTGCGACCAGGGTGGCGCTGGGACCGCCTGTTTTGGTATTTGCGCCCCAATTCCAGCCGCTCCACCACGGGCCGATCTCATGATAGTAATCAACTTCCGTATAATAGATATCGCCCAGCCCCCCTTTGTCGATCAGGCTGCGGATCGATTGTACATGGGGATTAAACCGCGAGATATACCCGATTTGCGATTTCACCTGGGCCTGAACAATAGCCTGTTTAACGGCCTTGAGCTCAGCGAAATTCATGGCTATTGGTTTTTCAATGACCACGTGCTTGCCGGCCCGGGCCGCGGCGATAGCTTCCTGGGCATGTAGAACATTGGGCGAACAAATATCAATGATGTTTATATCGTCCCGCTGCAGGAGCTGCTCAAAGGTATCCAGGATATCGCAATCCAGTCCCAGCCTATCCTTGGCTGCTTGTGCCGATTGCCGGCGGCGCGAGGCCAAAGCTTTCACTTCCATATGAGGATTCTGCGAAAAAGCCTTGATATGCTCCCCTGCCACCCAGCCAATGCCGAATACGCCAACACCGTAGGTCTTCATTGCGCGGCCTCCTTAGATCGTAAATGTGTTGTTTGCAAGCCTTTATGTTTATTGCGTTTTGTCAATATGTGCTGACCTCTTTTGCTCCTTTGATCTTACCCAATAACATAACTGTTCATTATAGAGATTGGATATAGGCTTAGCAAGTATTTTCTGGAATATTTCCAATATATTGCGACTTGCATATGTTATGCAATTTGGTTGTCATGGGATTTCATAAACGAAGGGCTACGACTGAACACAAATCAGGTTAGATAGACATAACAAAAGACAAAGAAGTCACAATAACAAATGGTAGAAAACTGATTAAAGCATCCATTCGTATGGGCTTTAGGCGTGCTATTTTTTTTTGGTTAACAGGCGGTCCGGATGGGTAGCGAGGAATCTAACACAGTCTGATTCAAAAGTAAGAGAAAAGTCTTCGAGAGTACCTTTGGGGGGCCGGCTGGTTTTCAGGGACCAGGGCAAGTGCTTTAGTTCGGGTGTAATGGTCAACTTGATATCAGAAGTACTACTATCAGTAGTATCGCCTTGTGCTAATTGTTTGCCGTTTGGATCAAAGATAGTCACCAAAGCGGTTTCAGCAGGGGAGGGGGATTTAAGGATTAAGGAAATCCGCTGGGCACCGGGATCAGGCAGGAAATAAAGGGTTGGTTGTGAGCCAAGGAAACCCATTTGAGGAGCGGCAATCATACAAAAGTAGCGGTTATCGATATTCAGTTGGGCCGCGTTCCATCTGGTGTCAATGAACATAACATGTACACCATCCATCCGGGCCAAATAATGCAACTTGGAAGGTGGGCCAATTGCGGCTTTGCCTTGATCAATTATTTGTCGATCCGGACCGTAAAGGGAGAATTTTGCATCTGAGGTATAATTGCCAAGTTTTTTTACCTCAAGAGTTCCCGTAAGAATCTCTCCTTGTCGAAGCAGTACAGCAAAATATCCCTGACCTCGTACAGTGCAAGGAACATTTTTAGCATCTTTCGGCATATGTTCCTTTGAAAAGGGCTGGGCGGTGTCGCCACAGCACTGCCGCAATATCGCATCACGAACCGCCATAGCCGGATCGGGTTCCTCTCGTGGTTGTTGCCAAAGACCGTATTTGTGGGCCATGATAGCGTGATTGGCCCGTGAGAACCATTTGAAGTAGGCAGCATGATCGGGCTTGTGATAATCAGGACCTTCATAGAATATCCAGTACCCATTTGTCATTTGAGAAATCATGACGGCGTTTTTTCCGCAAAACTCAGGATCAGCCCCCTTGACGATTGGATCAATGCCCCCAATATACATAAAAGGAACGTTTTTGCTGCGAGCGTGCTGGATGCCTTTTACCAAGATATCTTTATTCAACTCAAGTGCTTCGTTATGCGGTACTACTTTTCCACGACGGCCATACGTAGAGTGTTCAGCAATAATCAACGGAGCATCGCTGGTGGACCATTCGGGATAGATAGCTTCGTCAAGGAATAACGGGCCCCGTGGATATACAGTAAGTTGGAAGCGGGGATTGATGGCATCTATTTGTTGGCGAAGTTTACGACAGCGTTCACGCCAGGAACTAATCTGAAATTCCCGAAAAGCATCGAACAAGCCATTTTTTGTCAGCCAGGCATGCCGTTGCTGTGGCGGAAGGTCGGGCAAATTCAAATTTTTTGCACGGGTAAACTCCTGGAGAATCACATTATCGTAGGACAATTCATAACAATTTCCCTGTTTGCCGTGGGCGTAGTTTTCGAAGTCAAGAAAAGTACCTACGATGGCAGGGTTATCCACAGAAAGTCGGGCATGCCCCAGGATAAGACCGGTCATCCAATCCCAGAGTTCATTGGCATTGGGGCTATAGATATCCTGGACAGTACCGTTGGCCCAAACCAGTTTTGTACCTGTTTTAGTCGCAAGGGTTCCACGCATCCAGGCCATGTAAAACATACCGCGTTTCCGCGCCATATCAGCGACACGTTTAACCCTGGCCATATCGTCACCGCCGAGACGTGGGACAATGACGTTAAAACCGGCATTGTGAATCTCGTCCATGTGTTTTTCGGTCATAACCCAGTTAGTGCTTTGGGAAAGGACTTTGTCCACAAGAATACGGAATTTGTCCTTATGGCCCAGAGCCTGGCGATGTTTGTCCCAATCAATCTGTTCGGCAGAGTCACTAGTTTTGGAGTTTTGTTTCACCAGGGCAACTTCTGCAGCGAAGACTGCCTGTAAAGAACACAGGATGACTAAAATAATAAAATTAAATTTCATCTTAAAGATTCTTTTATATATTTAAGTGTTGGGGATCTATAAAGTATTTAAATGACTTGAAGAAGCACCAAGTCACAAGATAACAATCTTTGTTCATTATATTGGCTCTTCATATTATTTTAAAGGGTGTTTTGGATCGGAGAACCACTATCCTTGTTTACGATAATATTAAATGAGCTGACCATTTAAAATTACATTATAGGAGATAAATGGTGGATAGGCGAAAATTCTTGAAGACCTGGGCAGGAACAACGCTGGCGGGTACCGCTGCTTCGGGAGCTGTCCGTTCGGACCCAGTTGTCGCTCCGGCATTTGCCAAGAGCCATCTATACCTGGTATTGGTCAACTACGGCCAAGGTCACGTCTAGCCCGAAACCTCGGATACCTATGTTGCTCTCGATAGCGGTTCAGCTAAAGCGGCAAAAAGATGGCGGATTCCACGGCGTTCGCTTCATATACTCCGGCGAAAAGTTAACGGAAGGAGATAAAGTATCTTTACAATAAAAAACTTTCTGGCCTCTTGCTCACTAAGGTTTATACTATCTACTTAATATGTCCATCAACGGTGGCAGAGAAGATGGCTGAAAAGAAGAGAAAAAAACGTAAACCACAAGAGGTTGTGGTAGGTCAATTCAACTTTGTCGAAGGTTCTTATCTGGAATCGACAAGGAGGCCTCTATACGCGCTGCTGTTTCTGCTGCCTCTGGTAGGCCTTTACGAGCTGGGAACCTTTTTGTTGAGCCCGACAGAACTTTCCCTGGCCCCGCGTATTATCGCGTTTTCCTGGCTGGAAGGTCTTATGGAGGTAATAGGGGTCAAACAGTCTATGGCCTGGGCCTTTCCGGGGTTATTGGTGTTGGTTATTCTGTTTTGCTGGCATTTGAGCAGTCGTTATCCCTGGCCGGTACGTCCGGGATGGCTGGGTTGGATGGGAGTCGAATGCGGAGTGTTAACCGTACCGCTTTTTGTTATGGCGGCGATAAGTCCGGACAAGATTGCCCCCGGCGCAGCCGAATTAGCGGGAAATGGTGGTACGAGGATCGACGGTTATTTTGCCAATGTAATAACCAGCATAGGGGCGGGAATTTATGAAGAACTTGTGTTCAGGCTAATTCTCATGGGATTGATTGTGATACTGCTGGAAGATGTAATTAAAATTCGTCACTCCGTATCGATAACCAGCGCTGTGCTGGTTTCCGCCTTATTATTTGCTGCTCATCACTATATTGGTCTGCAGGCAGGAAGGCTATGTGTGCTTTCGGAATTCGAAACGGGCAGTTTCCTATTCCGGACGGCGGCGGGAATTTATTTTGCGGTACTCTTCCATTATCGTGGTTTTGGCATAACCGCCGGTACTCATAGCGCCTATGATATTATCTACTTTACCTTTTCATAAATTTTATCGAACATGAGGAAAATGTTCGTCAATCTCGTCCTGTGACAATTCAACCAGGAAATTACTGATCCGCTCGCATACCAAATCAAGATATTGGTGCCCCTTTGCCGCGGTTGCCGCCGCCGGATCGGCCGAGGCGCAGTGGTCGTTCAATTTTGCGAAATTTCTACTAGTGCGGACCCATCCTTTACGAAGCGCTTCAAATCTAAAGGGCCGTACTTTTCCGTCGCCAGCCTGTTCCAACTGGACCAATTCCGGATATAGCGCCAGCGCAACCGAGGTCTCAAATTCGCCGGCGTGATCGTCGGGCTTTTCGAAGATGGTGTTGTATTGGTCGGATCCCACCTGCCACCAGTTGCATAAAAATAAATGAACGTCCAGCTCTGTCTGCATCTGTCGAATTAAAGATATGAATTCATTTCCTCCGTGTCCGTTGAGAATCACAATTTTGCAAATGCCATGATGATGCAGGGAGGTAATAATATCCCGCACCATCGCATGCAAAGCCGTTTGCGAAACGTGTATCGTCAAAGGAAAATCCATCAGATTGCAATCCACCCCGTAGGGAAGGGCCGGCAGACAAATTACAGACTGGCAACGCTGCCAGGCCAGTTCGCAGCACCGCCGGGCCACCCAGTTGGTATGAAGGAAATCCTGCCCTTCCGGTAAGTGCAGGTTATGCGGTTCGATCGCTCCGGTGGGCAGCACCGCCACCTCATATTTTCGCTGTTTCAACCGAGACTGATTTGTTGCCGTTAGATCCCATTCTTTCATCATGATTTTTCCTGCCTGGTGATAGACAAAGCTTGTTGATGCATATACTGTTCCGCATTATGTATGTGTATATATTATATTGACATGTAGTCTAATGTTAAGCTATTCTTTAATTGTTGCAACCTTGCCCAAATTATACGTAAATGATTGTGAACAGGTGCAAAAAGTGAATAGATGTTATGCAACCAGCAGGGAGGCAGGATAAATATCAATGTGTAGTTTTATTTTATGGAGAAAAAGCATGTCAAATGTAAAAAAAGCCAGTCGAGTTGAATTTGTTGGGCACGGATTAGAAGATTCGGGCATTTCGGGCGGGCCCTGCGAGCGTTGGTTTTCGTTTCGATCTATCTATAAGGGATTATTGCTGAGTGTTATTCTGGCCATTTTGGCCGGAGGGTGCGCTAGTGAAAAAATCATCAAGATCAATGATTATGCGGAATTCGAGAAGAAAGTCATTCAATCCCCCAAACCTGTCCTGGTGGAGTTCTACAAGCAAGGATGCCCAACATGTGTAGTATTGGAGTCCAACCTGAACAAGTTAGCAGAGGAGTATGAAGGCCGGGTGTTGTTCGTCAAATTTGAGTTGATGAGCGGGGTTTTTGTACCCCAGTGTCCCGAGCTCAAAGAAAAATATAACTTGCGCTACCTTTTCCCAACGGCACTTCTTTTAGTTAATGGTCAAGAAAAGCAACGCTGGATATTGAAGTACGATATGGATAGTTATCGCATGGCTCTGGATAAGGTAACCGGTGCGGTAAAAAAGTAGCCCGTAACACAGCGACCGGCCGGCCAACAAGTTGCAGCCGGGGGTTTTGCCACGATTGGTGAGCTAGGGAGATAGTCAATCTTGAAGTATGAGTTAGAATGTCTCGATGGATGTTTCCCGGGCGACTTCGGTTGATTTAGGTTTGGACAATTTCAGTATGTCAAAAATTGACGGAGCAAGTCCATTCTCTTTCCGCAAAGTCTTCCAGGGGGATGAATATTTGAAATAACCGGGGTTCCGGGCGGCAAAGGTAATTACGTCTGCCTGTTCAATTATACATGGTTGCCATTCACTGCCGGTGAAACCCTGGACATTAGCGGTACCTTGAGCCGCAAGGAGAACCATATTTTGCTGTTCTGTGGCTTGGGGAGAACTAACCCCGAATGCGGGTGCTTGGGATTGATTTGCTTTATCCTTCTTTTGGGGGATCTCATACACATGTCCCGCGCGAAAATCATATTCCATATCGACAAGCTCGACACGGCAGAAATCTTTACACTCTTTGGGAACATTAACAACCTGAATAGTGTGTCTGCCGGGTAAGAGATGATACTCGTAGCCAGCCTTATAGTCCTTACCAATAATTTTGGTATCGACTCGTGTTATCGGACAGGTTTGATCTGTGGTGCGGATTACAGCTACCTTCTGGAGAGGCTTGGCCTTACCGTCATAAGTGCGGATTGTCGTGTTGCATCCGCCGACGCAAAGCATTGTTATATAAAGCATTGCAGCGGCAACCAACATGGTGTAGTTCTTGGTCATTTTTGCCATTTCTGACTCCTTTATCTGCGAGTTCATCTTATGGAGTACTGCTATGAAATTGTTGTCGGCAATTCGGAGAGCCAAGTTAATCTTACGTCCAATATGCTTGATTTTTAAAGACAGAATCGATAACCTGAATTAAGCAAATAAGCAGTTTTACCGAACAAAAATAATTATAAATTTTCATCACAAACAATCACAAGGCTGAAACCATAGGAGTCAGGTATGAAAAAGCTGAGTTTTTACAATTTAGCGTTTTGCGCCCTGTTTCTTTTTGGAGTGTTGGTAACATCTAATGCCCACGCGGTAACGGAAAATCGTGATCTGGCCGGTCACCTGATTAAAAAGGCAGGCATTTCTCGGGGGCTCTGTGTTCTACTCGGATGCCGGTATGATCAGTTGGCACTGGCATTGGTTAAAAATAATCCGTTCTTTCTCTACGTGGAAGATCCACGAGAGTCTGTGGTTGCTGCCGCGCAAAAGACACTTGATGTTGACGGGCTCTATGGCACTCGAGTGCTGGTTGAAAAAAAGCCTCTGAACACCCTACCCTGTGCAGACAATACTGTTGATGTGGTACTTGCCCCACTCGGCGGCGGATCTGCGGAAATGAGCGCGGGTATGTCTTCCACATTGAATGATTTGTCGATTGCGGAAATATTACGCGCCCTGCGCCCGGGAGGAAGAGGCATTATAGGTTGCTTTAAAGGTACAAAATCTCTGACTAAAAAACAACTTTCAGAGTGGATGCACAAATCCGGCGCTGAGAAGGAAAGTTACAAGATTGAAAAAGATGATTATGGATCCTGGATTGAAATTACCAAGCCGGTGCCAAAGGGGACGGACTCCTGGAGTCACTGGGAGCACGGACCGGATAATAATCCGGTATCAAATGATATGATAATCAAGGCCCCATATCGAACCCAGTGGTTTAACGGTCCTTTTTATACTGCCATGCCGGGTATCACCACTGCGGCGGGAGGACGCATTTTCACCGCCCTGGGTCACATAGCGCACCACAAACGTGAGGAAGAGTGGCTAAATACTCTCTTTGCCCGAAATGGTTATAACGGTACTCTCCTTTGGTCCCGCAAGCTCCCGGACGGGTATCTGGTACATCGTTCCGCCTTTATCGCTACGGATGATTACTTTTATATGATAGACAATGACGGTTGTTTAAGGCTGGACCCTGAAACCGGTAGGGAAATTGACCGGATTCATATCCCCCAAATCAAGGGCGAGTGGAAATATATCGCCCTGCAGGACGGCGTGCTTTATGTTCTGGCCGGTGAGGTAAAAGATTCATCAGAAACGACCGTAGTACGCAGCCAACTCAGCCACTGGAGCTGGGGTGAACTTAGTCCCGGATATTATCAGTCGAAGGTGCCGTGGGGATTTGGCAATACCCTGGCAGCCTATGATATCAAGCGAAAGAAAACACTTTGGCAACACTGGGAAGATGAGCAGATCGATTCCCGGGCTCTGTCCATGGGTTCCGGTAAGATATATTTCTATTGTCCGGGCACACATACCGGTTGTCTCGATGCCTTGTGCGGAAAAATCATCTGGCGTAACAACGATCCTGAGGTTATCCGTCTTATCGAAGAGCCCGGCAAAGGTTTAAAATCTACTCCCGGATTCCGCACAACATGCTACAGTTTATACACGCCCGAGGCTATCTTCTTTCAGGCCCAAACTCGTATGAATGTGGTCGCCGTCTCTAGCCGTGACGGACACCTTCTTTGGACGCGCAAGAAAACAACAAACAATCCCAATATGCTTTTTGTAGAGGGTAAACTCATCGTGGGTATAGGCCCCGGCGGTAGCACGCTCATGCTGGAGCCTTTGACGGGCAAGACCATAAAGGACCTTGGTTTTAAAAAAAGATCATGTGCCCGTCTGACCGCGACTTGGGATTCCTTTTTTTGCCGAGGTTGGCGCGAAGGTTTGACTCGTTACGACAGAAACACAGATAAAGTCTTGTTCAACGGTGCCATGCGCCCGGCCTGTAACGATGGGGTCATCGCGGCCCAGGGAATGCTCTATATCGGGCCCTGGCTGTGCGATTGTAATCTGTCCATGATGGGTACTGTCGGACTCTGCCCGGCAGGAGACTTCAAAGTTGAAGAAGTGGACCCGGTATCAGAGCGACTTGAGTTCTTTGCAAACAGCGATACCATAGCTGCGTTTCCTGAGATTACCAGGGCGGACTGGCCCACCTACCGGGCGGACAATAATCGAAGTTCCCGTTCTATGGTTGCTGTCTCGGAGGATAAATCGAAACCGCTATGGGAGTATAGTGAGCCTGTCGGTTTTAATCCAAGTACACTTACAGTAGCGGGAGAGTTGGTTTTTCTGAGTGGTGACGATGGAAAAGTACGTGCTATTGAAGCCGATACCGGTAATTTGAAATGGTCTTTTGCAACCGCGGGACCACTAAATCACCCGCCCACCATATGGAATGGACGTGCCTTTGTGGGCTCAGGCGATGGAGTAGTTTATTGTCTGGAGGCGGCAACGGGGAGGCTTCTTTGGCGGTTTCGAGTGGCACCGGTGGAAAGACGGATAATGGTTTATGACAGGCTTTGCTCCACCTGGCCGATTACCAGCGGAGTAATGGTACAAGATGGTGTTGTCTATGCGGCGGCGGGTATTATTGATTACGACGGAACCTATGTGTATGCCCTCGACGCTCTAACAGGAAAACCAAAATGGGCCAATAACACCTCCGGGCACCTGGACAAGCTACTGCGCAAGGGTGTGTCCGCCCAGGGAATTCTCACCCTGGCCGGTAACCGTCTTTGGATGCCGGGCGGTAATGTTATCTCCCCCGCCTGCTACGCTCTGGAGGACGGTGCCTGCCTGTCACGAAACGTGGGGGACGGTTCACCGCGGGCAAATCGCGGCGAGGAAATAGGAGTTTTAAAGGAAAACTATTTGATTTTTGGTGGACGTTTGCGGTATTCCGGAATTCGCAATTTCGTGAATCCCGCCTTGTTCACTTTGGCCAAAATCGGCGCCAACGGAATCTCGAAGACTGTGCTGATCGGATTCGGAAAAATTCCACCGGCCTGGTCGGAAAATATCATTATCATGGCCAACGGTCCCCGCAGTGTACCGGTATGCCTGGACACCACTAAACTCATAGACTACCTGGAGAAGGCCTCTCCGGAAGGCTTGGAAAAGCAATTCAGTTATATAAATACACTCAAGAAAAACTGGATTGCTCAGGAACTAAAGGATAACGACACCGTGGCCTTTGTCATGGCCAAAAACGCTGTGCTTGTCGCCCTGGAAGAGCCGAAGTATCGCTCTCTATATCCCCGCTGGAAATTAGCCGCTCTGAATCCTGAAACAGGCAAGATTATCTGGAAACAGCATTTGCCCTCCGCCGTACGCCCCGGGGGGCTTATTGTCAATCGCCAGGGCCGGATAATAGTAGCGCATGAAGATGGCTCTGTCAGTTGCTTCCGGTAAAATCGTAATTAATCATTTGCCCAACAGAGATTCGCCACATTACTTATAAATCGGCAACAAAGTTATATTGTCCGGGTTGCAATTTCATTACCGCACAACCTTTCTCATGCTTTAAGTATTGAACGCCAACAGCTTTATCGAGGGGCTGATGGTCTTCACGGATAGATTGAGGATTCGATGTGGGTATATAAAGCGTTGCTGTCGTATTCGGCGGGATAGTTACCTTGAGTTTAACACTTTCATTCTGCAGGGCCCATTCACTACGAATCAGGCCATAGGGTGATTCAAGGCGGGCCTTGATCCAATCTAATTTTTGGTCCTTCATGATCCCAGGTTTGATGATAATGTGTTTGTATCCGGGGCGCTGAGGATCCGGTTTGATACCGGCCAGACCTTCCATGAACCAGGCGCCGACATGAAGATAGGAACTATGCAGCCGGGATAGTTTTCCTTCCCAGTCTTCCCAAAATGTGGTGGCGCCTCTGCGCAGCATATCACCCCAACCCGGGTAATCCGTCTTAGTAGCCATAATATACATCAGATCCGGACGGTCAGACTCCAGCAAGTTCTTGACAATGAAATACCCGCCGGTAATACCTCCCCAGAAGTGGCCTTTTCTATGAACGAGGATTTCATCTTCGAAGCGCTTCCAGACCTTAGCGTTGACATTTTCAGGAGGTAGTCCTATCAGCAGGGCGACGGCCAGATAAGCCTGCATATTGTTTACATAACCATTTTGGCTGGGATCGAAAAATTCCTTGTGTACTGCCTGGGCGATAACTTCGGCGCGCCGGTGGTATTTCACAGCCATATTCTGCTTGCCGAGGGCATCGGCAATATCGGCGGCGGTTTGCAGGTTATAAATCCAATAGCAGTTGTTAAAGAACAATGTTTCCCGCGTATCGCCATTGACACCGTCTGCACCGGGCCAAACCCAGTCGCCTAAAAAATCCCATTTGCCGCCCCAGCGCACCAGCATATTGTTTTTCGATTTTGTTTCCAGAAAACCCAGCCAGTGTTGGATGGTGTCAAAATTGACTTCCAGAATACGCTTATCACCGTAATGGCGATAGATATACCAAGGCAGCGTGACGCAGTATCCGCTCCAGGCCGGCCCGCCACCACCCCAATAAGTCGGCGCGGTGTAGGGTAGATTGCCGTTCCCTTTCACGTTTTGATTCGCTATTTGTTCGCCCGGAGCCTTCGTATTGTCCCAAGCTTGTACATCCCGCCAATCCTGACTCCACTTGGTGTAAAAGGCGCCAAGGCTATAATTGTTCATAGCTGTTTGGGTGGTAGCATGGGCATCACCGCCGTAACCCATACGCTCGCGCTGGGGGCAGTCCACTACGTAACCGCCTAAACTTAGGTTTTCATATGTCCAAAGGGTCATGTTATATATATCATTCAGCAGACGATTGGAACACTCAAACCATCCGGCCCGCTGAAAATCAGTGCGCACCTGATAACCACGTATATCTTCCAGAGCAGGTTTGTATTTTAAGCCTTTGATCAGGATCCAGCGGCCGGAGCTATAATTGAAGTGCTGGCGGAAAGTACCCTTTCCCTGTGGACCTATACGATATGCGCTGCGCAACTTATGGGTGATCATTTTATTAGGATCTTCCGAAAATTGCATATCAATAACATCGCCCGGCTCTCCACGCAAGTCGATTTCAACCATTCCGGCAAAATTCACCCCCATATCCACTCGATAATCACCTTCGGGTAACTCTTGAACAGCAACCGGGGAAATCATTTTTTGCCGACGATTGGGCTCAAGCATCTGTGCCGATATGATCAGATGAGGGTGATAAACTGTTGCTGCTTTCCAGCTACTGTCATCCAAATCAGTTCGGCACCAATTTTCGATTTCAAGGTTCGCATCATAAAATTCGCCACCATAATCACCAAACTTCCATAAACCCCGCAATACGTTAGGGCTGGGGTGTGTTTTCCAGGTTGCATTGGTTACTACACGTTGAGTTTTCTTGTCGGCATATTCAATTTTCGCCTGCGCCAACACGATAGGTGTCTGGGGCTTGTCCTGCGTTTTATAAATAGGATAGATCGACCAGGACGTGCCCAGCCACAGGCCGATCACATTTTTGCCCGGCTTAAGATATTGCTCAATCTCATAAGTTACATAGCGAGCCCGTTTTGAATGGTCTGAGACGTGCGGCATTAAAACCGTATCTGTGACCTTTGTGCCGTTTACATACAATTCATGAAAACCCACCGAAGCAATATACATCGTAGCCCGTGTTGGTTTTTCCTCTACAGTAACCACCTTGCGCAGCCAGGGATCGGCCAAATGTTTTTCCGGTGGGATCAATCCTTTGAATTTCACAAACTGCTGGTCCGTACCGATCCATTGCGCCTGCCAATCCGATGGTTCCAGCAAGCCCATCGTCCAGCGGGTGGGCTTGCTCCAGGGTGATAGATGACCATCCTGATCCCGGACCTGTACCTTCCAGAAACATTGCATACCCGATTTGAGCGCTACCCCCTGATACACGACATGAATCGATTGGTCTGATTTAACCTCGTGTGAATCCCACAAATCACCCTGGTTACGGGCCAGGGCGTCCGCCGAGCCGGCTACCAGGATTCGATATGCCTGCTGGTGCAGTGCGCGTTTGTCGTGGTCTGTTGCTTCGATTTTCCAGCTCAACCTGGGTTGTTTAACGTCGATCCCCAGTGGACTATTAAGGTATTCACATCGAAGGTCGACACATCTGACGTCACCGGCTGCCTGTGCAAAACCAATATCATGGACCAATAGAAATAAGCCGATCAAAGAAATGAAACCCGTTGAAATACGTAATCGCTGACTCTGCCCTTTTAATCGCATAGCCTTAACTCCTTACCAAGGTATTATTCACACTTAAGACAAAATGTCTTTTGCGAATTTTACATAAGGTTCGGCAAAAACATGGTGATTGCCGGGATATAGGTTATCAAAATCAAGACCAGAATCAAGGCGATTAAAAACGGCCATAAATCTTTCAATATCTCCTGCATATTTATGCCCGAAATTCCCATAATAACGTAAAGCAGCATGCCAATAGGCGGTGTCAGCAGCCCGATCATAATGTTCAACTGAAAGACCACACCGAAATGGATCGGATCAATGCCATAGGCCTTCAGGACCGGTATCAGCAGCGGTGTTAAAATAATCATCAGGCTGCCGCCCTCCATAAAACAGCCAAAAATAATTATTGCCACATTCAAAACCAAGAGGAAAGTCCACGGTTTTTGGGAAATGGACATGAAACCGTTCAGCATCAACTCCGGTGCACCCATATAGGTCAACAGCCAGCCGAAAGCCTTGGCCGAAGCGATAATAAACATGATGACCGATGTTTGCTTGGCGGCCTTGGCCAATATGGGACCGATCTGGCGAATATGCAGTTCACGGTACACAAAAACACCTAGAATTAAACTATACAAAACGGCGATAACACCTGCTTCGGTGGGCGTGACCACCGCGCTGATAATACTACCCAGGACGATTACCGGCATGAGAATGGCGAGCAAAGCGTACCATAATCCCTTCAAGAGCTCTTTTGTCGATGAGCGCCGGCCTTTGGGCATCTTCGCATTTCTTGCGACGATATAACAGGCGGCCAGCAAATATACACACATAATAAAACCAGGTATTGCACCTGCCAGGAATAACTTACCAACTGAGACATTTGCAAGAGATGCATAAATGATGAAACCGACGCTGGGGGGAATTACCGGTCCGACCGTTGCCGCAGCGGCATTGATGGCTGCGGCAAAACCCCGGCGATATCCGCTTTTGACCATACCTGGTATCATTACCGAACCGACAGCGGCAGCATCGGCGATCGCCGCCCCCGATACCCCGGCCATAATCATGTTGACGATAACTACCACATAGGCCAATCCGCCCCGCAGGGAACCCACCGCAGACTGGGCAAAATCCACCAGGCGTTTGGTAATACCGCCGGCATTCATAAGTTCTCCGGCGAGGATGAAAAAGGGTATGGCTAATAAAATATACTGATTGGCGCCGCTAACGGTCATCTGAGCGATAGCTACGGGCTGCAGGGTGGTGGCACCGAATAAAACATAAACCGCCGAACTGATTCCAATCGCAGCAGCAACCGGAATCCCCAGTACCAACAGCAGCAATAATGTACCCAATAACAAAAGCATTTATAATTCCATCTCGTGTTTTTCGGGCTGTGTTTCTTCCGTCCGGCTCCAGAGGCCGCGGATACCCAGATAGACTCCGACCAGGCAACCTACCGGCAAGGAGGCATATAGGGCATAATTCAAGGGCAGCCGCAGGGCAGGTGAATTGACGTTATCGTTTAATATAACCCACTGGATGCCCACAATCAGAAGGAAAACCATATAGGCTACCATCAGCAAAAGAGCCAATATATTAAGAGCGTGAATCAACTTTTGCGGCAGGTTATCGATAAAAACGGTGACGCGAACGTGCAAACGCTGCCCCAGAGTTACAGCCGCTCCCAGAAATGTAAGCCATACGAAGAGAAAACGAGATGCTTCTTCAGTCCAGATAAGCGGATTATTGAACAAATAGCGCCACACCACCTGAGCAGTCACCACAATAATAATGGCCGCAAAAACTAGCGCTAAAGCGATTTCTCCGATTGTCATTTTGTTCGGTTTCATCTTTTCACGACCTTATCTGTTTTATATTAACTTTTCATTGTAACTTTGTCTTAAAAAGATTAATTTTCAATACTTCATTTTTAGGTTCTAATAACATATGCACCATCCTTGAAAATGGGTGGAGCCCACTTTGACTTTGATACGAAGGCTAAAAAAGCTACTTTGCTGAATAGCAAATCCATCGCAACAAAACTATTGTTAAATATCTGTTTTGTCTTGGCCTTGCTTAACTTCCTTTTTTTTGCTTTGGCCTATGATCGGTAGCACTGTCATTCTCAGCTGAGTATATCCGAATGGTACAAGTGTTACAGGAAACGATTCTCCTTGCGGCTTAATTTTACGAGGCAATGCTGGCGTACAAGGATTATTACTGATTCGATCAAGCGTCCAATCCGGCAGAAGACGAGCTTGAACTTTCAAGCCTATAGGTATAGAAGGATGTTTCCAGGGCGAATTATCATCGGGGAGCACAGGAAGTTTAACTTGTTCTATAGAGGCTTCGGGATTTTTTACATCAAGCTGAAGGGCAACATTCCAAGGAACACCGTTCGACATGACAACATTCCAGGCTTCTTTCATGTTTTTAGGACCGACAGGCTCTTTTCCTATATATTGCCAATCCGCTTTAACAGGCAAGGCATAAACCAGAGGACCACGGACGATAGCAGCGCCTTTACCTGCTGCAGGAGAATTGTCCCAATCCAGAGTAATTGGAAAATCAAAAGCAAGTCTTATCTTATCGTTATTGGACCATTCACGATTAACACGAGCAAAAGTGCCGGGAGTTATTGGCTCGTCAACAGGTTTTCCATTAACCAGCAGTTTTGCTGAACGACACCAGGTAGGAATGCGGAAACGAAGTGGAAATTCTGCCGAGCGTTCCAAAGAAACAGTAAAACGAACTTCATCCTCATAAGGATAATCTGTATCTTGTATAATTTTGATAAAATTCCCCTCGGGTAAAGTTTTGCGGATGGTGCTGGGTCCGTAAAAAACAAAGGTAAGCTCCCCTTCCGGTGTTTGCAGGACAGCATTCTCAACAAACTGAGGGAAGCCTTTGGAAGTCATAGAATTGCAACAGCGCGGGTGGTGCTCCATGTTATACTCGCCATGGAAGGTACTTGAAGGTTCATAATCACGGAGATATTGCCCTGTCCAGGTAGTTGCATAAAGTTGATTCATAGTGTGATAATAAGTTAAGCTTAAACCGTCAGGACTTCTACTACCGAAGTAGGCATTATGTACACAACGCTCTGCTACGTCAGCAAAACGAACTTCACCTTCTGATCGCAAAAAGAGAGCGCACGCTTTACTCCATTCACAAACCGCACAGTGTTCGGTGTTTTTGCGACAACCCTTTTTAAGGGTAATTTCACTGCCGGTAATAGTTCCTGTGGTCTGCAGGGCAAATTTAGCAATATTATCAAAACCAGTTAGTGACATATCATGCAATTCTTTGTTTCCAGTATAATGGTACATGGTCAGGGGGGCCTGAATTATTACAGAGAGACAAACAGCATGAATGTGAGGTCGTTCATCCTTAAAGTAGTTTTTCATAGAACCGATATTGTTGTCTATAATGCAGTGTTTCAACGAATTAATAATATTGGTATCACCGGTATATCGATACAAATCGGTCAGAGAGCGACAGGCTGCTTCAAAACAAGGAGTTTGTAATCTGAAAGTATTGTAGGATTTAGGATTGAGATATTCCTGAATAATGAAATCACCCATTTTTCTGGCAGCTTGGAAGATATTAGGATTTCCGCCAAACTCATATTCTCTGAGAAGTGTTTCCAATATCAGATCCTGGCTATGAAGTTCATATCGAGGTATAGGGCAGGCGCCCATCTCACGTTTAAAATCACGGCTAAGCGTAAGCACACCATCAGCTTGACCGGCACCGATGTATCCATTAGACAATTGTGAGTTTAGAACGTTCGGAAGCCACTCGGAACAGTAAATTTTAGCCAGGTTGGACTGCGGAATATAATGTGCCAGACGCACATATGCTGCTGCAAAGTAAGCTGCATTCTGTGCCGAATCATATGCGACTGTTGGTTTTTGCCAGTCTTTTTCCCATATCAAAGACCAGTAAGCAGGATCATGCGTCAAAGCAGCCCGGTAAGCAATCCCATCAGCAATGACACGCAAATATCTTTGCCAACGTCCCTGCGGCTCGATACAACTGGCTTGAACTCGTTCAAAAGCAAAGGGAACCATCGGATGGAACTTTTTTTTAACTAAAACAGGTATGCTCGATGTGGCTATACCCTGTGCTTCAATATCGATCTTGGAATGAGAGTTTTTCGAAGAGGCAACATTCTCAGAGTAAGCAATCTCCGTAATAAAAACACAATACAGTTGTGCAACCAATACAACCTGTATGAAATTCATCTTTGACATTATTTAGTTTCCTTCTTTGGCTTGGGAAATCCGGAATTAATGATTAATTCGTAAAAACCGGATGCCCATTCATCCTTGAAAACTTCAGGCAGGGTATTGACCAGCCGTCGCCGGAAAGCTTCGCGATCAACTTCGACAAATTCCACCCCCGCCTGCTTCATTAAATCTTCGTATTGCTTTTCATATTTGAGCATCAATTCATGTTCCAGTTTGCCGGCCTGCTTGATACTGTCCTGTAAAATTTGCTGATCCGCCTTGGATAAACTCTGATACGTTACCTCACTTATAGAGATCATATAAAAACCCAAAAGATGCTCGGTCCGCATGACATATTTCTGGACTTCATGAAAGCTGCTCGTATAAATGGTTTCCAGAGGATTTTCCTGCCCTTCAACCACCCCCAATTTAAGTGATGTAAATGCTTCACTAAGGGTGATCGGAGTCGGATTTGCACCCAACAGACGCCAAGATTCGATATAAGTCCGTAGTTCCGGAACGCGCAGTTTAAGTCCTTCCAGATCCTCGGGCTTTTCGACCTTTTTTTTAGATGTTGTCAGATAACGCGGACCGCGATGCCACCAATCGAGAATCCTAATCCCTCTTTCTTTTAGAAAGGCATTTTTCACAATCTCTCCGGCCCGGCCGTTGAGAACCTGATCCATGTGGGCAAAATCCCTAAAGGCGAACGGCGCCTCAAAGGCACCGTACTGAGGATAATACCAGCCGATCGGCGCACCTCCCTCGATCGTCATATCCACCGAACCGATCATCAATCCTTCCACAAGTTCCCGCCCCTTGCCCAGTTGGGCGCTGGGATATAGTTTAATGTCAATCCGACCGGAGGTTTTTGCATAAACTTCCTTGACAAAAAATTGAGCTGCTTCGTGAAGTGGCCCCTGCGGAGGTGTTACATATGCCAGACGTAACTGATGTGAAGAATCACCCGGCTGTCCAGAAAGACCCATCCCGATCATGACCAGGCTTATAACGACAATAACTATTAAAAGAATATTACGAAACACGAAATACCTTTTACAGGTAACCTTACTTAAATGGTCCCATTACCGTTTTGATTTTTGAAAATCATCTGCAATGCCTTCAAATTGTCTTCGCTTCCGTATCGTACGTGCTGACGCATCTGTTCACGGGCCTTTTGCGCATCCCGCCTTTGACAGACCTGGATGATCAACTGATGCCAGTTTTCCGGAACCCGTTTATAATGCGTCGCCTTTATCCAATTGAGTCTCATCAAACGACGAAACCATATACGCTCCAGTTCCTCGGCTAAACGCACGAATCCACTAGCCCGAGCCAGGCACAAGTGAAAATCAAAATGCGCTTCCATTCCCAGTTTGGATGTCATATCCGACTGGGTTATAAGACGGTCCAGCTTTTGGGCTTTTTTCATCAGTTGCTCCAGTTCATCATTTGAAGCATTTTCCGCCGCCAGTTGTGCCGCCTGACATTCAAGGGCTTCACGCAGTACTTCATCATTTTGTATATCTTCCAGGGTTAGGGGTCTGACCCGTGAGCCGTAAAGGGGTTTGCTTTCCACAAAACCGTCAATCTCCAGTCGTAAAAGGGCCTCGGTTACAGCCATACGACTGACGCCCAGACGTTCACTTTCCCTGCGCCGAACCAGCCTATAACCAGGAGACAATATTCCGGTCATGATCTCCTCTCGGAGGATGTCGTAAACACGCTGGGTCAAGGTCGATTCTTCGGCTGCAATGGTCGAATCTGAGGAATCGCTTAGGTAACGGTAATTAGCCATGAATTTTATAGAATACCTGAATTAAATTTACTGTATTTATGGTTTTGCCCAAATATTATCAGAAAATGTTTGACATGTCAAAACAAAACCGGTAGAATGTGGTCCAAATTAACTGATTTATCGTATTTCCATATGAATAATGGTGTTACAAAGATTCTATTTTAATTGAAGGAGTTTTCCCATGAAACAAAATGGCTATTTTAGCATGTCAAAACGGCTTTTTATACCTTTATTAATCCTTGTTTTAGTGATTTTTACGACCCGTGTCGGTAACGCCCTCGAGGACTGGCGCAATTTTTCCAATTGGCATCAAATTCCGGATGAGAACTATTCCGATCAGCCTTATCTGGTAAAAACTGCCGATGGCAATATGTTGTGCACATTAACGACAGGTAAAGGGGTCGAAGGTAGGGAAGGGCAGCATGTGGTAGCAACCATCAGCACTGATAAGGGTAAGACCTGGTCACCCCTTATCGACATCGAACCGGCTAGCGGTCCGGAGGCATCATGGGTTGTACCGTTTGTAACACCGAGTGGTCGTGTTTATGCCTTTTATGACTATAACGGTGATGATGTCGGACACGGCAATCCCAAGTTCGCCCTTCCTGATGGCAAAACCAAATACCGGGCTGACATGCTCGGCTGGTACTGTTATAAGTATTCCGATGATAACGGTCGGACCTGGTCGAAACGCTACAGGCTGCCGATGCCACCGGCTCAGTGCGATCTGGGTAATCAATGGAAAGGTAAGATTCAGGTTTTCTGGGGCATTGACAAGCCCAAGATCACCGATGACGGTGCCGTTATCTTCGCTTTCACTCGACTCGGAAGATATATGTTAGATAATGGTGAAGGTTGGCTCTATCGTTCGGATAATCTACTGAAGGAATCCGACCCGGAAAAAATTGAATGGAAGTTATATCCGGCCGACGGCAAAGGCATCCGCAGAGAAGATTTCGGTTCGACCCAGGAAGAATTCAATATTGTTCCTCTCAATGGAAAGAATCTCTATTGTGTTTATCGCACCACAAAAGGATTCCCCGTTCACTGCTACAGCTCGGACGGCGGCCGCAGTTGGACTACGCCTGAGCCCATGACCTATACTCCCGGTGGTAAAATTATCCGTAATCCGAGGGCCTGCCCGAAATTATGGAAGACATCGAACGGTCGTTTCTTATTCTGGTTCCATAATAACGGCTCCCATAGTTTCGGCAATGAGGTCAATCATGGTTGTCGAAACATGGTGTGGTTAACCGCGGGGACACTTATCGAAGGCAAGATGCATTGGTCCCAGCCGGAAATATTCTGTTATTGTTCCCACCCGCTGCAGGGATGCAGCTATCCGGATTTGCTCGAAGATAATGGGCGATTTTTTATTGCCTCGACCCAGAAATCAGAGGCCCGAACCAACGAAGTCCCACCATCTTTTTTGGATAAGCTGCTCAAACAGGATATGCTAAAAGAAGTCGCCCGGGAAGGACTGACACTGGAAGTGACGCCTGAAACGTTGAGTAAGCATAAAAAAGTTAACTATTACCTGGCCCAGACACCACCTTTGCCAAATTTGAACCAGGCGGGAAGTTTTTCAGTTGAGTTGTGGCTTAAGGCACCGCGAATTTTTACCTCCAGGTTGCTTAGTTCGGTCAACGAAAAGGGGCAGGGATTCGTTGTCCGCCTGACGACACTAGATACTATCCAGATTGACTTTGGAGATGGCGTTAGCACGTTTGCCTGGTCATCTGATCCCGGTCTATTGAAGCCAAATAAACTACACCATGTAGTCTTTGTGGTTGACGGCGGTCCCAAGGTAGTTACTGTCATCGTGGACGGGATGGTATGTGACGGCGGTCGTAGCGAAGAGCGCCACTTCGGCTGGGGATTTTTCAGAATGAGCAAAACGCTGCGATACATAAGAAGTCTTCGAGACAGAAAAAACTTTATACCGATATTACGCGCCCATGAAATTGAAAATGTTATCGGCGCCGATAAATTGAGAATCAATCGCCACTATATCCAAGCAGTTCGTATATATAACCGCAATCTGATGACCTCGGAGGCTATTGGTAATTACCGGGCGGGTTTGAAATAGAAAAAGTCGCCATGAACAACCGGGAACGATTTGAATATACCCTGAATTTTAAGGAACCTGATCGTGTCCCCATCGACTATCTTGCCCACCCGCAGGTCAGCCAAAAGCTGAAAGATCATTTCAAGATAGACACCGAAGCGGACCTGCTCGAAGCCTTGGGCTGTGATTTCTATTACCTGTCCTGCCGGGACATTTCTCAAAATGAAAGTTGTGCGGCTGTTTACAAGGGCCCCAAACTGGAAATAACAAAACAGGAACGGATTTGCCCCTTTGGCATTCGTTGGCAACGCGAAGTATTCGATGCAAAATTTGCCGTGGATGTAGCTATTCGCCCTCCACTTGAGAATGCCCAAGCCGAACAGGATATCCTCAAGCACGCTTGGCCAAAAGCAGATTGGTTTGACTTCGAGCCTTTCCATGCCGAATGCGAAAAAAACAAAGAGCGAATTATTGTAGGGGGCTTCTGGGCTGGCATCCTGGGCGATTGTTACCGTATGCTCGGCTTTGAAAATTTTCTATTGAACATTTCGCTAAAACCCCGAATGGTTAAAACCCTGATTAACCGCATGACTGATTTTTACCTCGAACTCAACGCCAAAGTCTTTGATGAATTGAAAGGTAAAATTGACATCTGGTTTTTCGGCAATGATTTCGGCACTCAAAATGGTTTATTATTCAGCCTGGATATGTTTCGTGAATTTTTCCTCCCTGATATTTGTCGATTAACTGCTTTGGCGCAAAGTTACGGGATCAATATCATGATGCACTCCTGCGGCGCAATTAAAGAGATAATTCCCCTGCTGATTGATGCCGGCGTGCAAATACTCGATCCTGTTCAAGTAACAGCCTCGGGCATGGACCCTGTCCAGCTTAAAAAAGAATTCGGCGGCCGAATCGTTTTCCATGGCGCAATCGACACCCAGCAAATATTACCACATTCCTCGCCGGACGAGGTTTATAATCATTGTCAAAACACCATCGCCATACTTTCACGTGAGGGTGGATACATTTTCGCTCCGAGCCAAATTCTTAGCGAGGATATTCCGCTGGAAAACATTATCACAATGTATGATACCGCAAGGTCATTTTCATGAAAGATGATGTCATCAACTGGGCATTGGGTAATCGATCCGACAAGCTGATATCCAAAGAAACCCTCAATCATCCGGAGCTGATTGAAATGGTTAGCGGTGTGAATGTATATCAAGATACCACGCGGGCCTATCTACGTGCCTACCAGGCCCTGGGTGTCGATTTAATTAATCGTGTTCCTACCGAGAAAGCCTCGACAACACAATTGACAAAGCATCAGAAAAAACACCAACAGAATTACTCATTTAAAAAACTTGGTGTGTATGACACTGCCTATCGACATACCTACCTCTGTGAAAATCCCCAGCAGGTATGGCAGATCGATGTGGACACCCTGACATACGAAGAATTGATCACACCCGTGCCTCACCCTTGCACTGTCCAGGACATTCAACTTCGCCAGGCCCACCTGGGGGATATCGGCTTGTATTATCCGATGCTCTATACCACTGTTTTTATGTGGGCGGTGGAAATGCTCGGCTGGGAAACGTTTATGATAGCGGCCCTGAAAGAAGCGGACCGATTTCACGACCGTTTTATCGCCCCCCTGGCCCAAAAAGCCTTACATATAGTTGAGCTAATAGCCCAAAGTAGCGAAAATCCGTTTATCTTCATACATGACGATCTGGCCGACGCCCGCGGTCCCGTCTTTCCACCCTCCTGGTATGATGATTACATATTACCTCACTATGAACCTGTTATCGCTGTCGCCCGGCAATATGGCAAAAAAGTCATTATGGTCGCAGACGGCAATATGACATATTTTTTGCCGAAGTTGGTAGATATCGGCTTCGCTGGTATCATGTGTGAAAATCCGGCCACACCTTTTGATGCCGTCCTCGATTTTTTTGGCCCTCCGGGACAATATTTCATCGGCGGTATTGATACCATCGTTCTGACTACAGGAACACCCGATGAAATTTATAGTATGGTGATGAATGTGGCTGAAAAAGCCCGTGACTGCCCCGGCTTTGCCCTATCGAGTTGCGGAGGTTTGCACGGAAATATTCCAATGGAGAACCTCAGGGCTTATTTCGATGCCCGCAGCGAAATAGGCGCCACACCTAAAAACTGGAAAAATTATTTTTGTGAAAATGAAAGTTCCAATGAAGTTTTCAATTGAACAACGTATTGAATTGTTTAAGAAATTTTATGCCCGTAAGAATGACCGTCCGCTTTTTGGTTTCTTTGTGGAAAGTGAATATCCTTTGCACCGATATCCAAGTAGTAAGAAACTTCCGGAAAATACACCTCTGCGTCCGGAAGATTTTTACGTTGATGATTACGTGCATGACTCCCTGCAACTTTTCGATATGCACGAATCCTGTGGGGGAGATTTTATCTGGTCGGCCTCAGCCTTCTGGGGGATTCCCTGGGTCGAGGCGGCCTTGGGGTGCCCGATTATTGCCGATCATTCCACCGGATCTATTCACGCCCAAAAACCGCCTGTCCTTGCGCTACCGGATGGTTTACCAAAATATGACGCTGCTGCACCTTGGCTGCAGAAGATGAACGAATTTCTTACTGCGTTGTCTCAAGGTAGCACCGGCAGATGGCCAATTGGTACCACGCGCATGCGCGGCATAGCGGATTTACTGTCATTACTTTATGGCGGCGATAATTTTATTTATGCCCTGATGGAAAAACCGGATCATATCCACCAGGTCTGTGAACATCTAACGGACTTCTGGCTCAAAATGGCACAATTTCAAATTGAGCGTATCCCTTTATTTCATGGTGGTATCGGTTCATTCTATTATCATATGTGGGCGCCGGCGGGAACCGTTTGGCATCAGGAAGACGCCTCGGCCTTATTATCGCCGGCTCTCTACGATGAATTTATTCGGCCCTGTGACGAACGGATTGCCAAAACCCTGGCGCATTGTATTATACACCTGCATCCATCGGGTTTTATTCCGGTCGAGCCTCTGCTTGATATGGATATGCTTGCCCTTGAACTACATGTCGATGAAGGTGGCAAATCGGCTGATCAGCTCTACCAATGGCATAAAAAAATTCTCGAACGCAAACCTCTTCTAATCTGGGGGCATTTGACTACCGAGGACCTGGATTATATCTTCTCGAAACTACCTGCGAACGGCCTGGCTGTTATGATTGTGGTGTCCGGACCAGAACAAGCCGAAAAACTGTGGGATAAATATATCAACCCCTGATAAGGAAAACAAAATGGGACAAACAAAACAAAAACTGCGAAACGGTGAGGCTGCATATGGCGGCTGGATGATGATCGGACATCCCACTATAGCCGAGTTGATGGCCGGGGAAGGCTTTGATTGGATCTGTGTCGATATGGAACACACATCAATTGACTTACATACATTACATGAAATCGTACTTGCCGTAAAAGGAACGAATGTGGATTTACTGGTCCGCCTCGGCTCGCTGGATGCAGTGTTGGCTAAACGCGTTCTCGATAGCGGTGCCCAGGGTATTATTGTGCCCAACATCAATACCGCCGCCCAGGCTAAAGAAGCTGTTGCAATGGCAAAGTTTCCTCCGGCCGGACATAGGGGGGCATCGCTTTGCCGGGCAACGGACTTTGGACGCCGATTCCAGGAATATTATCAAGCGCACAATGATAATGTTATTGTAGCTGTTATGATCGAACATATCGACGCGGTCAATAATATTGAAGAGATTCTCTCAGTTGCCGGCATAGACGCGACTTTCATTGGCCCTTACGATCTCTCCGCTTCTATGGGCATGGCCGGCCAAATCGATAACCAGAAAGTCAGAGAAGCCCAGCATAAGATCCTAAAGGCATGCCAAGAGCATAATATTCCGGCTGGCATCCATGTGGTTCCGACCGATCCGGATGAGATTCAGGCCCGGCAGGCGACCGGTTTTCGTTTTATCGCCTGTGGTCTGGATACCAATTTTATTATGAACGGCTGCCGAGCAATGCTGCCCCATAAATAATCCATAAGGAATCTATCATGAGTAAACCTGTTGTACTGGTTACTGAACAGGAATTTGTAAAAGCCAAGGATGTCTTTCAGCAAGCCGATGATTTCGACATACGCTCGGCACCGACCGAAGAAATATCGCTGGCCGGGGAAATTACCAAACATAAATGCCGTGCTGTTATTCTCGGTGTGCACAAATACACCGGCAGCCTCTACAAAGCACTCACCCAAGTCAACTCTGCAGAACCAGCGATCATTGCTCGCTTTGGTGTGGGTCACGATGGTATCGATAAACAACGCATTAAACAAAATAATATTTTGCTGACCAATACGCCTGGCGTGCTCGAACAAAGCGTAGCGGAACATGCACTTTGGCTGATGGGTGCTCTGGCACGAAAGATCTATTCCTCTTGTGCGAATATGCTACGGGGCGAATTCGCACCAACAATGGGCAGTGAATTATACGGCAAAACACTGGGGATCATGGGTTTTGGGCCGATTGGTCGGCGTACGGGACAAATCGCTTCGTTCGGTTTTGAGATGAATGTTCTGGCAGTGGATATTATTGCAGAAGACAAACTAGAAACACATTATGGCATGGATTTGGCCGGCATGAAACAGAATTTCGGTATAACTGCTTATACGACAGATGTAAATTCGGTTTTACAGAAAGCTGATATTATCAGTATTCACCTGCCGGCTAATGAATACACCCGTCACTTTGTCAATGCCGACCGATTACGGTTAATGAAAAATAACGCGTTGTTGATCAATACCTCTCGTGGGGTGATCGTCGATGAGAATGCCCTCTATGACGCGCTTAAAGAAAAAAAAATCGCAGGGGCCGGACTTGATGTTTTTGAAAAGGAACCATATCAACCTGTCGATCCCGATAAAGACCTTCGTACATTTGATTCTGTTGTCTTGACCCCTCATATTGGTTCAAGTACGCTGGAATCGTGCCGACGTATGGCCCAAAAGTGTCTGCAGAACATCAGGGACTTCATCGCAGGCGATTATGAAAAATTGGATCAGGTCAACAATCTGTAGGCACAATTATTTTAACTGCAATGTGTATATAGTCTTTCTTGGAATGTATTATTTGGGGTGTCCCAGAGGTTTGAGCAGAGCTTCACGAACCACAATCTTCATGGAACCGAACTGCTTACCCTGATGAATCTGGAAGCCGATTTTTCCGGTCCGGCTGGTCTTATCCATTACGTCCGCTACCTTATGTTTGTTTATCCAGATTTGCAGATGATCCCCCTGGGCTTTTATCTTCATGGTATTCCAGCCTTCGCGGCTGACGATTTCTTTGTTGGTATTCTTAGCTAAAAACATCTTACCTGGACAATAAAGTGTACCCGAATAACACTCGGGTTTCTTGTACTCCAGAATATCTGCTTGATATGCCTGCTTATCTGATTGGTACCTGAACCAAATGCCGGTATTGCAAGGCCATTCCACCCGGTACGTTACCTCTAGCACAAAATCATCGTAATCAGCCTGGGTTAATAAGTCGCCATGGGCAAAATTATCGCCTTGTGTACCGATGAGTTGACCGTCCTTCACCACCCATTTAGCCTTACCGCTTATCTGCCACCCACTCAAGTCCTTACCATTGAAGATTTTTTGAAAGCCATCTTTTTGGCATTGCATTTGATTATTGCATCCCCACCCAAAAACCAAGAGTACTAGAACAATCAGAAGCGACAATTTGTGGGACATGTTGGTTTCCTTTCCTTATATTAATATTAACTCATAACTGGCCTATTTATAGCCGTTTATAGGCTTTTGTCAGCACCTGCGACTACAAGTATATTACAGGTCCAGTAACTGTAAACTATATGTTGAAAAAAAGCTAGTTTATTTGACCGCTAATTAAAATCCTGAGTTAAAAGAGCCACGCAACACTTTTAACCATCTTGAGGTCGTTCAACCTTTCGGAAAGCCTATTATGTTATACATGGAGGGTTCCGTTAGGGAGTTTTTCGTAGGCGGTGATATATCCTGCCACCATATTTTCCAGACTCCAATTCCTTCTGGCGTCTTTCATGATCCTTTTTATTTGTCGTTCCCAGTCACGGGGGTTTTTCCTGAAATATCTGTGGTTTTGCACGGCCTGAACTAATCCCCACCACAACCCGCTCGAATCATAGTTTTTGAAAAGAACACCGTTTCCTAAATTCTGTGGTGCCCCCCAGGATTTCAAGCTCAGGGGGACTATTTTATCACTATATCCGCCGGTAGCTCGGTTCGTAGCTGTAGCGCCATAAAGGTTACCGACCACATCGATCTGGCCGAAGGGTTCATACAAGGAGGCCCCAAAGACATCGCTGGCGGCGGCATAACCCAACCGGCACAGATTCTCCTCGAATATATGATAGGCGATCTTCCCGCCGGACACACACGCAATTCGGCCCATGATATCCGAGTGGGTTCTGTCATTTCCGACCGGATTGCCGATCACAGCGATCTGGACGTCGGCGTGTTCAATGACAAATTTCAGGGCAATATCTTCCAAAAGCTCGATCCCTTTTTGGGAAGGATCAAGCCGGGAAGGCCAGTACAATAAAATGGCATCGGGGTCAATCATAAGCCCAATTTGTTTTTGAAGCTTGACCAGATTCTTTTTCTTCGCTTCTATAATGTTATGGTCATTGGGGCCGAATATTTTTGCCAAACCGTCTTTGTCATCGTCAGGTTGCTCCAACTGATTTTCAGGATACATCTCGGGTGATATACCGTTGGGTATAACCAATGCGGCATTGGTATAAAACTTTGTTTTCGTTTCCTGCCGAACACTCCATGGAATTATGTTACGATCCAGGAAATTGTCTTTCACGACTTCCTGTAAAAATGTCTTACCGACATAACTGATTTGTGTTGCATTCTTGATAGCTGTCGCCTGGGCATCGATACATTCTCTGCCTTGATCCCAGGAAATATAGAGGTTGTTTCTTATTCTATCTACGTTTATACCATGCAGCATATCCACGGGAATGTGAGCCGTGTGGGTATTGTGAATGGTGTGCAGGATGGGCAATTCCCTCAATTTGGCATAGGCGGTCAACGCACCGCCTGCCATCCAGTCGTGGGTATGCAGTACCGCCCGTCCTTCGTAGTTGCTCCTGATTTCCTTTAGGTATGTGTTGATGATCTGACGTTGGAATTCCGCTGCGGTCTCCAGAGGATCGCCTTCATAGGCACTGCGATAGTCTTCAAAGATTGAGGAACTGACCAGATGGATGTTTTCCAGATTTAATTTGTGACGGCTTTGAATCCATTCGGCTTCGCTTAGACTGGCTTCCTCACGAAATCGTCTTCTCAGGTTCAAGGTTATCAAATGGGTGGGGATTTTTCTGTCTGAAAGTCCTTTGCATAAAGCCGAGATCACTTCACCCAGTCCGCCGGTTTTACCGGAAACATACTGGGCAAACTTGCCCATCCCCTCCGATGGCAGCTTGGCGGTTTCAGGGGTGATGATGATAATGGGAGTTACGTCGGTTCTCTTGCGAATATTAAATGTTTGGGTTGCAATTTTTAGATTATCAATATTACGGGTAAGTAAATATGTTGCTGTGGCCAGGGAACCATAAGGGCTGAAATATTCATGAACGGTTCCGTCTGCACCTTTGCCTTCATGTAGGTAATATAGATGGTCGGAGGTGGTCAGATGCCGCCATTTATTAAAAAGATGTCCCCCCGCTTTTCTAGCCTTGGACTCCATATCTTCGATATCACTGAAGAGGGTATATTGGGTAGGGGTTCCGAGCCAACCATAGGTGTTTCTGGCCGCATCGGCCCAGGAAGATGTCGCCAATGGATGGATGTTGACAACTGGACATTCTGCCTCTTTGAATTGCTCGGCAATCTCGGTTGGATTTGCCATAACGACACCAGGATGTTCTGCCAAGGCGCGAGCCAGTCCCTTCCAGAATTCGAATATTCCTGTATCATCCCAGAGATGTTCCCCGATATGTTCGTAATCATAGCCCAACATTACCACTTCCCCGTCTATCTTGGCGATATATTCGGCATATTGCTCAGGTGTCAGGCGTTGTTCTTTGAATCGAAAGGCAATATCGTCACTCAAATGTCTATTTCTAGGAATCACAATCAAATCCCGCAGCCGGGCTCCTCTGCCTTTGGCTCGAAATACAGCATTAGGAGACACTGCCTTGCCGTCCAGCGTAGTGAACATATCGTCACGCTTTTCACACAGGATAGCCTTGAATCCCATATCGGCAACGACATTGGCAAGTTCATTGTTGAACATCAATTCCGTATTGCGAAACGAAGTGGGTTTGATCCCAAAAATATCCTTCATCTTCTGCCGGTGCAAAGATACCTGATCTTTAAACTCTCTTTTTTGGGGATCATGAAACAGAGAAGCTAACGAATGATAATATGTCTCTTCCAGATACTCCACCTGCAGCCGCTCCTTGCCCGCATCCAGCAGTTCCTGTAAAGCCTCGATTACTTCCGGCTGATATAGTTGTGCCTGTTCTAAAAATGTGCCCGACATGCTGAATGTTACCTTAAACTCAGGGTTTTCCTTTATGATTTCGGTAAACATTTTCGTAGCCGGCAGATAGTTTTTTTGTGCAACTTTATTAAAAATCTCAGCGTTTTTCTTGTCCCATAAAAACTTCTCGACGTCAGGATGTAGCCTGAACGGCTGATGCAATTGAAAATAGAATGTTACCAACGGCATTATTAGTTGCTCTCAGTGTAAATGTTCTTTACGTTCTCAACTTTTAATATTTTAGCTCAATTTTTTCCAGCGTCCAAACCAAATATATTAGCCGGTAAATGTTCCAGTAGATATAGGGATTATAGGCCCAACAAAAAGACCGAGGTAAAGCAAAAATTCCTCTGCTAAAAATTTTGGCGGCAGTAAGATAATCGACCCCGTTGTGGTTATAGGACCTTGCAGGGCAAATGGCAAGGTTATTGCAAGGGAATATGTTTCCGGTTTGGTTATAAATTTATTTGAGTGTACATTAAAATGTTTAGAAATCTTGGTGTTTGAGTACTCAGCAATAAAGGGGCACAGAATGATTGAAAAGATAACTATTATCTTTGTCACCTCGGTTCTTATAGGAATTTTCGCAGCTCTATGGGGTATTTCCACACAAGCAGAACCCGATTCATCCCAGAAAGACATTTATTTTGTTACTCTTTACTATGGCATTGAAGGATTTGTAGTTGTTTGGATCATTGCCTTAATTGGATTGTTATATGATAAAAAATCAGCAAAGCGTTTGAACAAAAGTTCTTCTGTTGCATCATCAAAAATATCATCTGACACTTAGATCTCTTTGTACAATTTGTGAATCTGAATTTATCCGGCCAATTTACCGAGTTCAGGGGTTTACCTGTTGTCGTTTATAAAGCAAACGACAAATACAAAAAATAAATCCTCATATCGATTTTTCCGCCCACCCGCTTTTTCTGCCCTAATAATCCTACCTAAACAATGACTGCGTTAGGACTGGAAATACTTACACAGTGGTAGGTAAAATAGTAAAGTACCTAACCCCTCTTGAAGGTTCAAAAGGGTGGTACACTTTTAATCCGGCGGGGTCAGGCCCGCCAGAACCATAAGACTCAGCGGTTTCCACACGCGGTAACGGTTCCAGCGGCTCTCCTTGACTTTGACGATACTCACAAGCGGATTTGACGGATTGATGAGATATAGTCGCAAGGAGTTAATTGCTTTATGAATCAGATTCTCCTGATGTTTTATATATCCACGGTTTTTCCACATTCAGCGTTTGATGCGAGGTGGAACCTCCGCCCTTCTTTAACTCGCGGAAAAGAGGAGAGCCAGCCAAGGTGAAAAGAATGACTTCTTCTCCGGTCAGAGTGCTGACGTCGTGATGCAGGCTGACGACCTTGACACCGGTAATTTCCCGGATCATCGCTTCCATAATCGGCCGAGCAGTCTCGATCAGATGGATTCGCACTTGTTTAAGCAGGTCGCGACCTTTATCGGAGGGAAGGGACTTGACAAGGTGTTGTTCGGCGGCGGTCAAGACGCCCTGGAGCCTGACCACCAGGAGGTCGCTGATCAGGTAAACGCGGATGTCCTTGGGGCCCCGGCCCATGTATTCCTGTTCAAAGCGGCTGACGCCTTCGCTGACGGCGGCTTCAATTTCGCCCTGTGTTTTCATAAAAATCTCGAATAGGCAAAAATTTTCGATCGTAAGCCCACACCGACGATATACTGCCTGTGATAAAAGATCGAACCTTGGTGTTTTTCAAATTTTTTTCAGAGGTTCGCGGACAACTTAACTGCCTTTTAATTAAGATGTTATGTGGCATTCACAACCTGTAGTATTGCATGTTGTAAAAAGTAAGGATTCGATCGATCTATTGGGCACACCATGCAAGTTTATTATAGCCTGGACCTATCATTATTTCAACGAAAACCACAATGTTCCGATAATTAACTTGAAATATACGATCTATGTATTATATTATATAGGTACGGAATGTCGATTAAAATCGGCCTTCGGTGAAATTTATAAGTAGAAATAGTTGGATGACTAGATTAAGGGCAGCCCGGATTTAGCGGGAGGTCTGTTAACGAGTAAGCCGACATGGTTTAGCGCCTTTGGGCGTTCAGCCATGTCGGTTTTTTTTATATTCAATCGTGTCAGATGCAACGCCTGAAAAAGAACCCCTTATTGAAAGGTGAATTAGCATGTTAAAAAAACTAATCATAGCGGCAGCGTTGGTGGTGTTGATCATTGGCGGTCTCAACTGGGGCCTTGTAGGCCTCTTTAATTTTAACCTTGTTGCGACCCTGTTTGGTGATGGAACTTTTCTTGCCCGTGTGATCTACATCCTGGTGGGCATTGCGGCGGCCTACACGGCAGTCCGATCACCGTCCTGGGCCCATCTCCATCTCGGTCAGCGGTCGAGCGAACCTACGGTTCATTCTACCTAACGAGTAATGAAACACATTGAATTATCGGCTGGATCAGGCGGAAGCTGCGAGACAATAGAGGTTGCCGCCTGGTCCAGATCCATGCAATGATGGAATCTAATTTCTGTACGACAAGGAGAAAAACGATGGTTACTAAACAAAGTTGCAAGAGCAAGAACCATAAGATGCACATGTGTGCCATGAAGACGGATGGATGCGACAAAAAAGATGCCGCGAAATTCAAAAAGCTCACAGTCGATCCACGATACAAATGCGACAATTGCGGCGCCCAGGCCCATAATAAAGAGAATTTGTGCGAACCCCAAAAGTTATAACTTCGGTTGATTGAGATCAATCGCATCGAAGCTTAGGGGAAACGCATGGACAAGATGATAAGAATAGGATGCAACCGATGATAAAACCCGAATCAACCATAGCGCAACAGGTGGCGCAGGCCGTGATGGCTTTCCAAGAGAAGACGACCGGCCACACGCCCAAGGCGGTCACCGTGGTTTTGAGTCAGGATACGCTGGTGGTCACGCTGCACGAGGCCCTGTCGCCGGCGGAGAAGGAGATGGCTAAGAGCCCGGCAGGCGCTGCGAAGGTACAGGAGTTTCACCGGCAACTCTTTGACAACGCCTCCCAATCTCTGCGGGATGAGATCAAGAGAATCACTGGTGTGGATGTGCGCGAAGCCATCACGGAAGTCGAGCCATCAACCGGAGCCATGGTGCAGGCCTTCACGAGTAGCGCTACGGTGCACGTGTTCCGCCTTGCCCAGAGTGTGCCGGGGGACAGTTGGAGCAGCCCCGAGGAGGATGAGTATAACGAGAACTATTATGCATAACACCGAGGCCAGCCTGGTGGGCAGGCGTCGGTCACACACCCAAGAAGTAAGGAGCAAAGCTATGTTAAACTGGGCATTGGTTTTTTTTATCGTCGCCATTGTCGCGGCCATATTCGGATTCGGCGGCATTGCCGCCGGGGCCACGACCATCGCAAAAGTCCTGTTTTTTGTGTTCCTGGCAGTCTTTCTCGTCTCCCTGATTGCAGGGTTGTTAGGAAGACAAAGACACGCGT
>Ga0272442_10000434_pt1 | contig 68563 bp, 53 predicted proteins | sample SSMForm2O_FD_200262 | JGI IMG/M metagenome (GOLD analysis project Ga0272442, IMG submission 200262) | Marine sediment archaeal communities from Little Sippewissett salt marsh, Falmouth, MA, United States - SSM-Form-2O | ecosystem: Environmental > Aquatic > Marine > Wetlands > Sediment ...
TTTCTGTCTCCTGTAAGCCCCCGGATTTTTATCGTCCCGGGCAGTAACACTACCGGGTACCCCTGTAGTGTTACTGCCATGGGAATCCTTCTTCTTACAGGTGACAACTATCCTGACACGGGGGGCTACCGGGTACCCCTGTAGTGTTACTGCCATGGGAATCCTTCTTCTTACAGGTGACAACTATCCTGACACGGGGGGTTGGTTCAGTAAATTTATTTTGTATGGAAAAGACAGTGAAGTATTTTACATAAAAAAACAAGAAAGAGTACTTGTCATGGGACAAGGTAATGAAACGATATTATTTCTTTTTATCTCGGCCCTGTTATTCGTTATTACTTTTATGTCTTGGTTATGGCAAACGCACCTAAGAAAAAAAACATTAACCAGGATACTGGACGCTAATGCTTTAACCACTCGTAAAAATATAGAAATTGTTCTGAAAATAGCTCAAGAACAGAGATCAACTTTTGTTATCAAGAAAGAAGCAAAAGGGGAACCCTTTAATTCTTTTCTTTTAAAAAATGATTTATCCCAACGATCTCCCATACTTTTAATTGACAGTCTTTTTCCAAAAGAGGGAAATGATCTCATTGCTGACGCCCGTTATATCAGTGTGGTATTTTATTTAAAAAAAACCGCCGGTGGAGATCCTAACATCCCATATATGTTTAATACACATCATCTGGGGAAAGGAACTTATCAGGGTTATCCGGCATGGAAGATTTCTTTTCCTGAAGCAATTGAAAGAAACCAGAGAAGGAATTATAAAAGAATTGAACCTGCAGAGGAAAAATCAATTGATATAACATTAACTTTAGATAATCAAATAGTAATGGAAAGCATTGCGAATATAAGTGGAGGAGGCATCGGTTTCTATACACACTTTGATGAATCTGTTTTCTGGATTGGTAAAATAATAGATAAATCCTCTTTTAGACTGCCTGATGGAACGGAAATCAGTTCACCGATCATTGTCAGATGGCTTACTAAAGATATAGATAAAGAAATTTCAAAAAAGGCAAACTTATACTGTGGTGCACAGTTTATGAACTCGGATAATGTTAAACGTAATAAGATTATTAAATATGTTGCTGGTAGAGAACGGGAAGAACTAAGAAAACTCGGGGAAGTTAGCTGAAAGCATTAACTAAAGATTGTTTTTGCTGATATTGAATTTTTCATCTCACCAAACTGAAGGTTACGGTCAGCAAGTTGTACGGGGAGAGGGGACGCTCTTAAATATTTAAATAACACTCTCTACGAACTGAAAATTGTTCTTTTCTGCTATCTGTTTACCTCTACGAACTATACGGCTCTATAACAGAGCCGTTTCTGTTTTAGCTACAAGATGCCTGATAGATAGATTCAATTGCCTGATTAAGGGTGGCATCAAATTCTTCATCGCTTTGCTGGGCAGAAACGCCCTCAGTCAAAGCCCGCGAGAAGCTGGCAATCATACCATGGTTTTGTGCCAATTTGGCATTCGCATCATCACGGCTATAACCACCCGACAAGGCAACCACTTTCAATACCTTTAAATGTTCAACAAAGGGTTTGTAGAAATTCGCCTCACTGGGAAGGGTAAGCTTTAACATTACCTGCCGATCAGCGCTTAACTGATCCAGTTGAGCCATGATTTCATCACGCAGCATCCCTTCAGCTTCCGCTTTTTCCGGGCTGTTAATGTCAACTTCCGGTTCAATAATGGGCACCAGGCCTGCAGCCAGAATTTGCTTGCCAATATCAAACTGCTGAGCAACAACCGCCTTGATACCCGCAGGATTAGCCAGCTTCACTACTGAACGCATTTTGGTACCGAATACGTCTTGTGCGTTTGCTTTCTGCAATAATTCATCTAGCCCTGGCATGGGTTTCATCACTTGCACGCCGTTTTCTTCGTCTGCCAGGCCCTTGTCTACTTTCAAAAACGGCACCACATTTTTTTGCTGCCATAAGTAATGAGCAGAAGACATGTCTTCGATTTCGCGGTCAAGGGTGTTTTCGAACAGAATTGCCCCTAATACGCGCTCACCATTAAAGGCCTTGCTGGTAACAATACGTGTGCGCATTTCATGCACTTTGGTGAACATTTCCTCGTCCCCATGATAGGCATCATCGTTCACACCGTACAGGTGCAGTGCTTTGGGTGTACTACCACCACTTTGATCAAGAGCAGCGATAAAGCCGGGCTTGGTTTTTACTTTGTCCAGCATAGCTAGTTGTGCTTGTGATGCCATTAGCAATACTCCTTATTATTGATTGCCAGCGAGGCTGGCGTGTAGGTTACAGAGATAATAGTCGAAGCGTTTTCACCTTCTTCTTATTATTGTTGATAATTTTTTTTGTTTGTGTCAGCTGCGTGGCTTGTCAGCATGGCTATCGCTGGCAAGGTTTTTCCTTCTGGGAACTCCAGAAACGCACCACCAGTAGAGATATATGACATATTTTTGCTCAATGTCAACAAATACGCTGTCGCAAGATATGGGCATCGGCCGTCTTGAGAAAAACGGGAGTAAAAGGGGCCGTTGTTGAATTAGTTGAATTATTATAGACTTGGTAGATTATGTATTATGGGTCGGTGGTGAACACGTGTTATGCGTTTTAAAAAGAGGTTTTGCTATTTGGGTCGGACCAGGGCAACATATTGTAATAACGTAACGATTGCCCCATTTGTGGCTGTTATTTATCGTTTAGATCACCATTCTTGATATCAAAATCAGTATTGTAAGGAACCGATGGCTCTCGGAGGATAAACTGATTGTCGTTTTTGTTTAAGACATTGAATACTTTTGGTAATTGTGCGTGGCATGATCCCTCATTTTTCTTAAACCCACCATTTTACATCTGAAACTGCCCGGCTAAGGCTTAAAAAAGGACCAAAACCATCATTTTGTCCAGCTATTACAGATAGTTAACCGTGTCCTACCCCGACTTGGACCCTGCCTGGCCGACCTGCCTCCAAATGTTTGCAGATTATTATTCAATCCCCTGGTATTTTATTTTACCCTTACAAATATATAATTTATAACAAAATTTACCTTTACAAATATACTTTTTATGTCATAATTATCTATCATTTATATAACACAGGGGGATACACAACTATATGAGGCGATCAGGATTAGCTCATCTTGCAAGCTGGAAAGACAAGGCGAACCGCAAGCCGCTGGTTATACGAGGGGCACGGCAGGTGGGGAAATCGTACCTGGTGCGCTTGTTCGCAGCTGAACAAAAGTTTGACTTATGTGAAATCAACCTTGAGTTACAGGATGACTACAGGAACTGTTTTTCCTCAAAGAATCCTCACACTATTATTTCACTGATTGAACTGAAGTCAGGCAAAAAAATTCAACCGGGAAAAACATTACTGTTCCTTGATGAAATCCAGGCCGCACCTGAAGTGCTTGCAGCGTTGCGCTACTTTTATGAGCTGATACCCCGATTACATATTATCGGGGCCGGATCCCTGCTTGAGTTTGTTCTAGAAGATCATTCTTTTTCAATGCCGGTGGGCAGAATAGAATACATGCATCTGGGTCCGATGACATTCAAAGAATTTCTTGATGGGGTCGGCAGATCCGCACAGAGGGAGTTTATCGGATCTTTTGACCTTGCTGAAGAGATGCCCACTGTTTTGCATGACGAGCTATTGAGTCAATTTAAAAAATATCTTGTTGTGGGCGGAATGCCAGAGGCCGTACAGGTATATTCCGATACCGGATCTTTGCTTGAAGTTGATGCAGTAAAGCAGTCGATTCTGCTCACCTATCGAGATGATTTCAGCAAATATAGAAAAAAGGTCAACCATATCCGTCTCCAGAAGGTTTTTCAAAAACTGCCGGGAACCGTCGGCAAAAAGCTCAAGTACGTAAGCATTGACAGGGCTGAAAAGTCATCAGAAATTAAGAAAGCCTTACATTTGCTGAGTCTCGCCCGAATATATTATCCTGTACGGCACACGGCCGCCAACGGTATCCCGCTGGGAGCCGAAGCAAATGAAAAGTTTCAAAAGCCTCTTTTCCTTGATGTCGGACTTCTAAATAAAGCCTGCGGTCTCAGCTTTATCGACATTGATGAAGCAGAAGATATAACGCTCGTGAACGCCGGTGCGGTATGTGAACAGTTTGTCGGTCAGCATCTCTTGTTTTTCGGAGAACCGTGTGATGAACCGGAACTGTACTACTGGACACGGGAAAAGCGGCAGGCATCTTCAGAGGTTGATTACCTTCTTTCCATCGGAACCAGTATAATTCCCGTTGAAGTTAAATCCGGGAAAACCGGCACCCTGAAATCATTAAACGTTTTTTTGCAGGAAAAAAATCTTGATTTTGCACTTCGGTTCAACGCAGACCTGCCCTCATACCACCCCGCCGATTTTTCCCTTCCGGGCGTTTCGGGATTGTTTCATCTCTTGTCTTTGCCGTTGTATCTTGTTGAAGAAACAAAGCGTCTGGTTAAAATGGCTGTGTGTCTCTGATGAAATATGGCACGTGGGGTCACACAGTGAGAAATGGGGCCAAACTATTGACTAAGACCAGGGACGGAGCAATAAAAAAGCTCGAAGCTCAATAGTTTATGCGTTTAAAAATGAGGCCGGACACTTCGCAGACATACGGTCATTTTATGGTAACGATGGTCACCCCGATGCCGCCCTTTGACTGCTCCGCCGGAGCGAATTCCTTTACCGAGCGGTGGTCCTTGAGGTGCTCGTGAATTGCTTTCATCAGCCTGCCGGTGCCCCTTCCGTGAACGATCTCCACCGTGTCGCTTCCCAGTAAAATTCCGTCATCAATGGTCTTGTCGACAACGGGCAACGCTTCCTCAACACGCATACCGATCACGTTTACTGCGGCACCACCGCCCTCGGTCTGCTGACGGGACGGGGCTGATTCGGTCACGGTTTTGGTTTTGGGGACCTGTTTTTTTGGCTCGCCCCGGGCGGGTTCGAGTTCCTGAAAGGTCGTTTTCACCCGCATGGTCCCCACCGATACCTCGGCCTTTTTTGCCTGGTTGTTCACCGACACGACGGTGCCGTTTTTGTGGAGGTGTGCAACGTGGACCCTCTGCCCCACCTCAAGGGTTTCCACGGGTACAGCGGACTGTCGTTGCCTGGGGAATTTTTGCGACAGCCTGTTTTTAACGGTCTCAAAGTCCTGCCGTGCCTGCTTGTCCCGGGCAAAATCCTCGTCGGGACGGACGAGCCTTCTTTTTTTCTGATCTTTAATGAGTTTCATAAGTTTGTCTTCACTTTCCCGAAGCAGTTTGCGCGCCTCGGTTTCAAATTTTGTAAGTATACGCTCTTTTTTGTGTTGCATTGTTTCCAGCAGGGTCTCGGCAGATTTTCGGTAGGTTTGAGCCAGGGCTGTCAGTTCCCGGTAGGCTTTCTTCTCGTCCATAATCTGCTGATGTGTGGTCTCAAGCCCGTGAATCAGCTCCACAATCTTTCTGTCCGAGCGGTCGATCTGCTGTGATGCGGTGTCGAGAATGTGCCGGGGGATGCCGATATTTTTTGCTATGGCAAGGGCGTTGCTGATACCGGGCACGCCGTAGACAAGGCCGTAGGAGGGGCGGAGCGTAACAGGGTCGAACGCAACGGAGACATTTTCCACGTCATCGTGAGTATAGGCATGTGTTTTCAATATATTCAGGTGTGTCGTTATCACGGTGAAGCAGCCGCTTTGCCGCAGAAAATCCAGAATTGCAACAGCAAGGGAGCCCCCTTCCGAAGGGTCCGTACCCGATCCCAGTTCGTCCAGGAGCACCAGGGAGCTTTTTTTCACGTTTTCCACAATCTGTTTCAGCTGCATCATGTGCGCGGAAAAGGTGCTCAGGCTCGAGGCAATGTTTTGCTCGTCACCGATATCGGCAAAGATGGTTTCGTACACGCAGATGGAGCTTTTTCCACGGACCGGGATATGCATGCCTGCCTGGGCCATCAGCACGAAGAGCCCCAGGGTCTTCATGGCAACGGTCTTGCCCCCGGCATTCGCCCCCGTAATGATAAGGGTTGATGTGTTTTCCTGTTTCACCAGATCAATGGGAACGACGCCGGTGCGGTTAAACTCCCAGTGGCCTGCAGGCTCGGCGTCTTGTTCGTCTTGAGCATCGTCTGGTTCATCCTCAACGAACCCGGCCAGCAGTATGGGATGACGGCACTGCTGCAGATCTATTATGCCCCGCGTGTTTACCACGGGCTCAACGGCGCCCAGGGCTTTGCTGAAAAGGGCCTTGGCGTGTATCACGTCCACCCTTTCCAGAACGTCAAGGTCAACGACGATATCATCCCCATGGTGGTTTACCATATCGGTGAGCTCCGTCAGGATCCTGATTTCCTCATAGTACTCCTCCTTGCGCAGGATCTGCAGCTCATTGTTGAGGTTAACCACGGAGAGGGGTTCCACGAAGAACGTCGCCTTTGTCTGGGACTGATCATGCACAACACCGGGGACCGTGGTCTTGCTGTCACTGCGCACCGGGATAACGTAGCGGTTGTTGCGCAGGGTGATAAAATCATCCTGGAAAGCGTGCCTGATCTCGTCATCCTGCATCATGTGATCAAGGGTGGTAATTATATTCCGGCGAAGCTTTTTCAAGCGGCCGCGTATTTCAGAGAGCGACGGGCCGGCAGTGTCCAGTATTTCCCCCTGGGGGGAAATGCTTTGTTTTATTTTTATGTCCAGTTCCTTGAGAACAATGATAGAACGTGTGATGGTGAAAAGATGCGAACAGGTATCCTCACTATCCGAAAAGAATTTTTTAACGATCTCGGCCGTTTCAAGGGTCTCTCTTATTTTTATTAAAACTTCGGGTTCAAGGTAGAAGTTTTGAACGCGTGATTTATGTACCGGCCCGGTAATGTCGTGTATCCCGTTCAGCGCGAGACGGCCGCACGAGTCTATTATTGATCTCATCTCGGTGGTTTCCTGGAGAAGGGCACCGGCATCGTCCCTGTTGTGTGCCGGGAAAAGGGCGCCGCAGCGCTTTTTCCCGCCCCCGGAAACGGCAAAGGAGCTCAAGAATGCACAGATTTTGTCAAATTCAAGAACGCTGAGAGAATGTTCATTCATGTGGCACAATCCTTTTCAGCTGCTGCCTGAGCACGTCCAGGGCCTGGCGGTCACTCTCAAATGCAATGTTTCCGGGCAGGTCATCAATATCAAACCACTTCAGCTCACTCACATCGTCCTGGGGCCGGGTGCGGTCCGAGAGCAGGGTAACCGAGAAGTATGTATTGAGCAGCGCCTGGCCGTTTGGTCCATAGGTGCCTGCCTTCATGGTGATAAAGCCGGTGATTGTGCAGTCAACGCCCGTTTCTTCCCTGACCTCCCGAACAAGACCTTCAATGGGGTCTTCCCCGTATTCCAGGAACCCCCCGATCGTGTTCCAGTCACCCCGAAATGGCTCGATGGCCCTTCTGGCAAGCAGGACCCTTCCCGAGCCGTCAAGGGGGACGGCACCCATGGTCGGACTGGATGTGTGATAGAGGACAAAACCGCACGATGCACATTCCTGGCGATAGGGTTCGTGCGCGCCCAGGGGCTGAGCACACCGGGGGCAGTAATCATACGGCGGGCGATAGTCAGGTTTTTGCATACGTGCTCCTTTATCGGTACTGAGGTGTACGGCGGTGCCGGGCGCTGACGGCTGTTTTTTGCCATCAAAGACTATAGGCGAATTGCACTACCGTGTCAAAGAATAATTGCGGCTCAGCTCCCCCCCCAGACTGCATAACATGCTGGAATTACACATTTTTGTTGTCTGTTATGTCTTCAGCATTGACATACACAGCCCCTTATTTTATACTAGCTCATTCATTGCAAACCGATACCAGCAAATAATATAATTTCAAAATGAAAGGGTTGGGATATGAAGGTACGTAAGATTGATCATCTTGGGATTGCCGTAAGCAGCATGGATGAGGGTAAAGCGTTTTGGGCCGACGTGCTGGGTCTGGAATTCGCCGGTGCTGAAACTGTGGAAGAGCAAAAAGTGACCACGGGATTTTTCCCTGTGGGGGACAGTGAAGTTGAACTGCTGGAGTCGACATCACCCGACGGACCTGTGGCAAAATATATCGAGAAAAAAGGCACGGGCATGCAGCATATAGCCTTCTGTGTCGAGAATATCGAAGAAGCCCTGGAAGAGCTCAAAGCAAAAGGCATTAAACTTATAGATGAAAAGCCGCGCAAAGGTGCAGGCGGGAAAAAGATCGCATTTCTCCATCCTAAAGCAACGGGCGGCGTACTTGTTGAGCTGTGTGAGTAACGGTAGTGCAGATTGAAAATCGACAGGATGGTGTCACCGTTGAACCGGCGTTGTGCTGCAGCCGGACCGCTGCCTTTTGACAAAGCACAGCGCATTATTTGCCGTACCTGACCTGTTTGTTGACCATTTTCAGTCCTTAAGCGTGAATAGACCTATATTATATAAAAAAGGAGGATGCTATGGCAGAACATCCTGGTAAGAAAAAATGGGAAGAGCTTGCGACCAAGGAACTCAGGGGAAAACCCCTTGAATCGCTCAACCGGCTGACCCCTGAGGGTATCGAGATAAAGCCGCTGTATACCGCAGAAGATCTTGAGGGCCTTGAGTTTGTGAACAGCCTTCCGGGATTCGGCCCCTACGTGCGCGGGGTCAGGGGAACCATGTACACCGGCAGGCCCTGGACAATCCGTCAGTATGCCGGGTTTTCGACGGCAAAAGAGTCAAACGCGTTTTACCGCAGAAATCTAGCCGCAGGGCAAAAAGGGCTTTCCATTGCCTTTGACCTAGCAACCCACCGGGGCTATGACTCCGACCACCCCCGTGTTGCCGGTGACGTCGGCAAGGCCGGTGTTGCCGTTGACAGCATTGAGGACATGCAGATCCTCTTTGACGGTATCCCCCTTGACAAGATGTCGGTTTCCATGACCATGAACGGCGCGGTGCTCCCGGTGCTTGCCGGCTATATTGTGGCAGCAGAAGAACAGGGGGTATCACAGGACAAACTCGCGGGGACCATACAGAACGATATCCTCAAGGAGTATCTGACGCGCAACACCTATATTTACCCCCCGGTACAGTCCATGCGGATTGTTTCAGACATTATTGCATACTGTTCCAAAAATATGCCCAAGTACAACACCGTCAGCATAAGCGGCTACCACATGATGGAGGCAGGGGCGAACTCCGTGTTGCAGGCAGCATTTACCATTGCCGACGGGCTGGAGTACGTGCGCGCCGCCCTGGATGCCGGGCTTGATATCGACACCTTTGCCGGCCGGCTGTCCTTCTTCTTCGGGATCGGCATGAACTTTTTCATGGACATCGCAATGCTCCGGGCAGCGCGGTTGTTATGGCACGATGTTATCAGCCGGTTTAATCCGAAAAAGCCCACATCCAGCATGCTGCGGACCCACTGCCAGACTTCGGGCTGGAGCCTGACCCAGCAGGACCCCTATAACAATATTATCCGTACGACCCTCGAGGCCCTTACCGCCGTGCTGGGCGGCACCCAGTCCCTGCACACCAACTCCTTTGACGAGGCAGTCGGACTTCCGACGGATTTTTCGGCTCGGATCGCACGCAATACCCAGATAATCATTCAAGAGGAGAGTCAAATCTGCAAGGTGGTTGACCCTCTCGGCGGTTCCTACTACGTTGAGGCCCTGACCAATTCCATTGTTCAGGAAGCCAAAAAAGTCATGAAAGAAGTGGATGAGCTGGGAGGCATGGCAAAGGCAATTGCAGCAGGCATGCCCAAGATGCGCATAGAGGAAGCCGCGGCCAGGAAACAGGCAAGAATCGATCAGGGCAAGGACGTTATTGTCGGCGTCAACAAATACCAGATCGAGGAAGATGTGCCCGTTGATGTTCTGGAGGTTTCAAGCGCGGTGCGCGACGAGCAGGTCGCCCGGCTCAAAGAGATACGGGCAAAGCGCAACGAAGATGAAGTGCGCCGCTGCCTTGAGGCAGTTACAAACTGTGCCGCATCCGACGGCAACATTCTTGAGGCCTGCATCCCGGCTGTCAGGGCGCGTGCAACGGGCGGTGAGATTTCCGATGCCATAGAAAAGGTGTTCGGCAGGTTCGTTGCCACCACCCAGTGCATTTCCGGCGCCTATGCCGCGGAATACGGCGACAGTGATATCATTGCCGCCATCCGCAAAAGGACCGACGAGTTCAAGGAGCGTCAAGGGCGCAGGCCGCGGCTGCTTGTCACCAAGATGGGCCAGGACGGTCATGACAGAGGATTTAAAGTCATTGCCACTGCCTATGCCGATCTGGGATTCGACGTTGACGTGAGCCCCATGTTCCAGACCCCCGCAGAAGCGGCAAAAATGGCTATTGAGAACGACGTGCATGTTGTCGGTGTTTCAAGCCTTGCGGCCGGGCATAAATATCTGGTGCCGGAGATCGTCAAGGAACTCAAGGAGCAGGGCGGCAAGGACATTCTTGTTGTTGTGGGCGGCGTCATTCCGCCCGGTGATTATGATTTTCTGAAAGAGTCCGGCGCAACAGCCGTTTTCGGGCCCGGAACCGTTATTACCGATTCCGCAAACCAGGTGCTCAACGCCCTGGAGAAAAAATAGGATGCTGCGATACGTCTCATGAAATCAGGGGATCCTCAAGCCTATATCCAGGGTGTTCTGGACCGGGACCGGCGGGTGCTTGCAAAGACCATTACACTCATTGAAAGCTCCCGTCACGATCACCAGGAGTTTGCCCGTCTCGTTGTGGAGGGCCTGCTTCCCCGAACGGGCACATCTGTGCGCCTGGGAATTACCGGTGTGCCGGGGGCGGGCAAGAGCACCTTTACCGAAAGCCTGGGCGTGATGCTTATTGAAAAAGGACATCACGTTGCGGTTCTTGCCATAGACCCAAGCAGCAAGCGAAGCGGCGGAAGCGTTATGGCGGACAAGACCCGCATGGAACGTCTTTCCGGTGAAAAGAATGCCTATATCAGGCCTTCGCCGTCAGGCGGCACGCTCGGCGGGGTGGCCAGAAAAACCCGGGAAACGATGCTTGTCTGTGAGGCCGCGGGCTTTGACGTGGTGATTGTGGAGACCGTGGGGGTGGGGCAGTCCGAGACCGCCGTTGCCTCCATGGTCGATTTTTTCCTGGTGCTCATGCTTGCCGGCGCGGGCGACGAAATCCAGGGGATAAAAAAGGGTATCCTTGAACTGGCTGATGCCGTTGCCGTTAACAAGGCAGACGGCGACAATATCGCCAAAGCCGAAAAGGCCCGGCGCGATTATGAAACGGCGCTGCATTTTTTGAACCCGTCCTCAAAGAACTGGACGCCGCCGGTTCACACCTGCAGCGCTCTTGAGATGGCCGGCATTGCCGACATCTGGGAAACCGTTCTGTCGCACCGGGAGAAATTTTCCGCTACCGGAGAGCTGGTCGAAAAACGCAGGCAGCAGGCCCTTGACTGGATGTGGACACTGGTTGAGGAGGGGCTCAAAGAGCGGTTTCATAAGAACAGCCATATTAAAAAGCTTCTGCCCAAACTCAAGGTCGAGGTGGAACGGGGGACAGTAACACCCACGGCAGCCGCATATGAGCTGCTTTTTGTCCTCAAAAAATAGAAATTTTTAAGGTGCTTAGCGCACGGGAGATTTGCATGACAGACAAAAAGAGGAAAAATAAATTTCCCCGTGGAGTTGACCTGCTTAACGATCCGTTTCTGAACAAGGGGACCGCATTTACCGATGAAGAGCGTGACATGCTGGGCCTTCGGGGACTCCTGCCGCCGCGTGTTAATTCTGAAGAGCGGCAGATTGTCCGCATACTTGAAAATTTCAGGAGAAAAAGCTCAGACCTGGAAAAATATATTTTCCTGATTAGTCTTCAGGACCGCAATCGAACCCTGTTTTACCGGGTTGTGATGGATAATCTGCGGGAGATGATGCCCATCATATATACTCCCACGGTTGGGCTGGCCTGCCAGGAATACGGACACATACTGCGGCGGTCCAGGGGAATATTCATATCTGCACGTGACAGGGGAAGAGTAAAAGATGTACTGCAGAATTGGCCGTATAAAAATGTGCGTCTTATTGTGGTTACCGACGGGGAGCGCATCCTCGGCTTGGGAGACCTCGGGGCCGACGGCATGGGTATCCCCGTGGGGAAATGCGCACTGTATACCGCCTGTGCCGGTGTCGAACCGATACTCAGCATGCCCCTGACCATTGATGTCGGCACCAACAACGAAAAGGTTTTGAAAGATCCACTCTATATCGGCATTACACAGAAACGTCTTCGCGGTGAGGCCTATGACGGCCTTATTGAGGAGGTTGTTCTGGCCATACAGGAACTGTATCCTCACTGCCTCATCCAGTTTGAAGACTTTGCCAACATCAATGCCTTTCGCCTGCTGAAAAAATACCGGGACCGTGTCTGCTGTTTTAATGACGATATCCAGGGAACGGCAAGCGCGGCAGTTGCGGGGCTGTACGCCGCCATGAACGTAACAAAAAGTGCATTCAGGGACCAGAAAATTCTTTTCCTCGGAGCGGGTGAAGCAGGTACCGGTATCGGTGAGCTGCTTGTTTCTGCAATGAGAGATGAAGGACTGACAGAACCGGAGGCACGGCTCAGGTGCTGGTTTGTGGATTCAAAGGGGCTCGTGGTTGCAGGCCGTGACAACCTTGCCGAGCACAAGCGCGGTTTTGCCCATGATCATGCATTTCTTCCGGATTTCCTCAGCGCGGTTAAGGCGCTCAAGCCCACGGCGATTATCGGTGTTTGTGCACAATCCGGAGCGTTTACCAAATCCGTTCTGGAGGAGATGGCACGCATTAATAAGCGCCCTATCATTTTCGCCCTTTCCAATCCAACATCAAATGCCGAGTGTACGGCGGAGCAGGCCTATTTGTGGACACATGGACAGGCCGTTTTCGCCAGCGGGAGCCCGTTTGACCCGGTAACGGTCCACGGAAAGACATATACGCCGTCCCAGGGTAATAACGCTTATATTTTCCCGGGCGTGGGGCTGGGAGTGATTGCCTGCGGCGCACGGCACGTGACCGATGAGATGTTTCTTGTCGCGGCAAAGACGCTTGCACGGCAGGTATCAGCTTCAGATATCAGCAAGGGCTGCATCTACCCGCAGCTTGAAAAAATTCGTGAACTCTCCCTGCTTATCGCCACGGCGGTAGCTGAGGTGGCCTACAACCGCGGTCTTGCAACGGTGAAAAGATCCGCAGATCTTGATGTCTTTATTCGATCTTTGATGTATATTCCAGAATATCATGAATATGTATAAGGACCTGAGGACCGGTTCCCTTCTGCTGCTCATCGAAGATGAAGGCGCAGCAGGTAAAAAAAATACTCCCAGTTTTTTCGGGTTTCAGCTTTAAGCCTCCGGCGGCTCCCCGGAGCCGGGCTCTTTGGCTTGATTAAACAGGAGGACATATGGTTATGCATAAGAAGGCTGTAGCCGCGGTTTCTGCGGTCATACAATATATTGATACCACAAGGGATACCGACCGCACGCCGGCACCGGCTTTTGTGCGGTCACCGACTGCTTCCATGAGCATGTGGGCAGCGGCCGGGCGGCAGGTGCAGATGAGCAACCGCACCCTGATGCAGATGAAAACCTTTCACCGAACCTAAAGCTGCCGGCAGCTGTTGTCACATGACCGGGTATGGAGCAACAGACAGAGGGCATTGTCCGAATCCGTGCAGGATTTGAGCGGAGACGGAAAATGCAGACGACAAGATAAGACAGCCAGAGGAGGTTTAATCGTGCATAATGACAGCCATATACACATGACTGAGATGCAATACGACAAAGACAGGAAGAAAGCAGAAAACCCGATAAAGATAGCAGACCTGAGCCTGCGGGACGGCCATCAGTCCCTGTTTGCCACCCGGGGACGAACCGAGGACATGCTGCCCATTGCGGAAATGATGGACGATGTTGGCTTCTGGGCAATGGAGATCTGGGGCGGCGCCACCTTTGACACCATGCACCGGTTCCTGAACGAGGACCCGTGGGAGCGAATACGGACATTAAAGAAATATATCACGAAAACGTCCTTTTCCATGCTCCTGCGGGCGCAGAACCTCGTGGGCTACAGAAATTATGCAGACGATGTGTGCCGCGTCTTTGCTGAACGGGCCGCTGAAAACGGCATTGATATTTTCAGGACTTTTGATGCGCTGAATGATTACCGGAACTTTGAGACGGTTGTGCCGGTTATCAAAGCGTGCGGCAAGCACTTCCAGGGATGTATCTGCTACACCATGACGCAGCCCCGGCTGGGAGGAGAGGTATATACCCTCGAGTATTATATCGGCAAGGCAAAGGAACTGGAGGACATGGGGGCCGACAGCATTTGCATCAAGGATATGGCCGGCCTGATTGCACCCTATGATGCCTATGCCGTCGTGGACGCCCTGAAGAAGAACGTTGCCGCACCTATCCATCTCCACAGCCACTGCACCTCAGGGATGGCGTGCATGTCACAGCTTAAAGCAATTGAGGCCGGCGTCGACATTGTCGACACCTGCATGGGGCCCTATGCGAACCGCACGTCGCATCCTGCTATCGAGCCGCTCGTGATGTCCCTGCTGGGTACAAGCAGAGACACGGGATTTGATATCAGGCAGCTGGTCGCCATTGACGAGATTGTGGAGAAAGAGATCGTCCCCAAATACCGGCATCTTTTAAACGAGACAAGGGTTTCCACCACCGATATCAGTGTTCTGCTTCACCAGACACCAGGCGGCATGCTTTCAAATCTGGTGAACCAGCTCAAAGAGATGGATGCTCTTGATAAGCTTGACAAGGTTTACGCGGAGCTGCCCAAAGTGCGCAAGGACCTCGGCCAGCCCCCGCTGGTAACACCCACCAGCCAGATTGTGGGCGTTCAGACCGTCAACAACGTTCTCTTTGATGATGAGAAAGAGCGATATGAACGGATAACCGATCAGGTAAAGGATTTGTGTTACGGCCTCTACGGCAGAACACCGGTACCCGTGAATCCCGATGTGCAGAAAAAGGCCCTGCAGGGGTACCCCCGGGGTGAGCAGCCGATCAGCGTCAGGCCCGGAGAGATTCTGGAGCCGGAGCTTGAGAAGGCAAAGGCTGATGTGCGGGACCTGACGGAGGATATCGACGATGTGCTGATTTATGCGCTGTACCCGGTAACCGGGAAACGGTTTCTCAAATGGAAATACGGTAAAGAAGATCCGCCGCCCGAGGTACAGCCCAGGACCCTGGAGCAGGTAAAGGCAGAGCAGGAACTTATAGCCCTTGCCCGGCAGGGAAAGGTCGTTCCCAAGGAAGAAAAAACGGTGCCTGAAAAAGGAGCAGCCCTGCGCTCATTCAATGTGTTTGTCGACGGCGACTACTTTACCGTTGAAGTGGAGGAGAAGGGGGGCGTGCCTCGTGTCCGCTCGGTGCAGCCGGCACCGGCAGTACAAACAGCAGCCCCGCAACCCGCTGCCGCACCTTCCGAGTCTGAAGCGGGCGTTGACGGAACCCCTCTTACCGCACCCATGCCCGGTATGGTTGTGCGCATTGAGAAGCAGGTGGGCGACGCGGTACAAGAGGGAGAGACCGTGCTGGTGCTTGAAGCCATGAAGATGGAAAACGCGCTGACCGCCCCGGCAAGCGGCACAATCAAGGAAATACGGGTCGGCAGCGGGGATACCGTTAAGAAGGACGCGGTTTTGTGTGTGATCGGATAAAAATAAATTCGTTGCAGTTAAAAAAGGTGGACACCGTCCACCTTTTTTAATGACGAGTTGTTTTTATCAGAAGAGCAGCGCACCCTGTCAGCAGCCATTACCACATGCTATCATGGTCACGCGATTCCTGCCGGTATCCTTGGATGCATAGAGGGCCGTGTCAGCCGATTGAATAAGGTTCTCGTGTGAAAAATTCTCCACGGGCACCATGCCGGTAACTCCCAGGCTTACGGTAACGCGGTCTGCTATGGTTGAGCCGGCATGCTCGATGTTGAGGTTCTCGATATTGCTGCGGATGCTCTCGGCAACGTGGGCAGCGCCCTCCGGCTCCGTTTCAGGCAAAATTACTGCGAATTCTTCACCGCCATACCTGCACACAAAGTCGGCAGGCCTTCTGATGCTTCGGGATATTTCATCTGCAATTGCGCACAGGCACCCATCACCCTGCAGATGGCCGTAGTGATCATTGTACGGTTTAAAAAAGTCAACATCACATATAATCAGTGACAGGGGCTTTTTGCTGCGTTTTTGGCGGTCCCATTCAGCCCCCATGTGTTCGTCAAAGAAGCGCCGGTTTCCAACACGCGTCAGGCCGTCCAGTTCGGCAAGCTCTTTTAACTTTCTGTTGGCGTCCTGCAGAGCAGCCTCCGCCTCTTTTCGCACCGTAATGTCTTTGAACGTACCCACCGCACCGATTACTTCACCGCCGAGCCCCCGGTAGCTCGTCGCCGTTACGCTCAGTGAAATCGGGGGGGGCCGGCGCTGTCGATTTGCATATCATATTCAACGCGTTTACGGCCCTTTTTAATCAGTCGCAGAGGGCATTCATGCGTATGACAACGATCCGTTTGTATGATATCATGACATTTCCTGCCCACTATTTCATCCTGGTCGACACCGAACATTTTTGTCAGGGCCGCATTGGCACGTACTACAGCATAGTTTGTGTCCACCGACCATATACCGTCGCCGCTGGCATTGAATATCTGGTTGAGCTCCAAGTAGGTCAGTTCTGATTCAACAGCCATGTTGTTTGATCGTGCAATGGACTGCTCAATGGCATATGTTGTCTCTTCTATTTCATTATTTGCCTGTTCCAGCTTTTCCTCGGCCTGTCTGAGCTTGTCCGGGACGGATTCAAGTGCTGCAAGCCGTTGGCGGACAGTATGCAATTCATCGATCAATTCTTTTTTTGTTTTACGGTAATCAGGCCCCGGGTTGCATTGCCGTGCAGTGTTTGTATCCGGGACAGGTCCATCTTGATCATTTTTTCTTGGGTGGAGGGCTTGCTTGCAGCGTGTGTCCGGTAATACATCCATGGTTGTTACATTGTCGGCACTACGTCTCAACGTGTATATACCTATGCTATCTGTTCTAATCAGACACATTGGTTGTCTGATTAATTTTTTCCAGGGCGGGCAAAACCTACGTATACCGCCGTGTCGCTGAAACCATTAGTGCTTGACACAGCCCCTATGGTTACCTATACTTTGGAAAAATTCGGTACACAGTACCATACGACGGCCGTTTAATCAACAGCAATTCAGACGGCACAGCACTCCGGCACAATGAGGTACAAGCCCTGCCTCTGTTTGACGGAAACCCCGTGCCCCGCACGGGGAGGCAAAAAAATCCCGCTATAGCCGGACCGCAATCCAAAGCCGGGCTCTTCCCCGCACACGCACGGGACCCGCGATGAGCCCGGTTGTTTACAGCGCATCTTACAAAACGTGCGGACAGCCTCAAGTACGTTGGCATTGTCATCCCTTCCGGACACACAGCACGAGGGTTCGTGCGTGAAAACGTCCGTAATCAGGGCAACCAAAACAGCATAGATATATAGGGTAGGTGAATGAACATGGAATCCATTATTGAACGTCTCGCACAGGAATTATCTGTTCAGCCCGGACAGGTCCGCTCAGCAATAACACTTCTTGATGAAGGGGCAACCGTGCCGTTTATTGCCCGCTACCGCAAGGAGGCTACCGACAATCTCGACGACACCCAGCTTCGGCAGTTGGAAGAGCGGCTGCGCTATGTGCGTGAGCTTGAAGAACGCAGAGCGGTGATGCTGAACAGCATTGCGGAACAGGACAAGCTGACCCCCGAACTGGAAGCCGACATCATGGCGGCAGATACCAAGACCCGCCTGGAGGATTTATATCTGCCCTATAAACCCAAACGCCGCACGAAAGCACAGATTGCCCGGGAAGCGGGGCTTGAACCGTTGGCCCTGGGCGTTCTGGAAAATCCAGCGCTTGATCCTGAACAGGCAGCACAAGATTTTATCAATCCCGAAAAAGGCATCATTGATACACAGGCCGCCCTTGAAGGGGCGCGCCAGATTCTCATGGAGCGGTTTGCCGAGGACGCTGCACTGCTGGGACGGCTTCGCGAATATCTTTGGGAAAACGCGCTGCTTGTATCTGCGGTGGTTGCGGGCAAGGAGGATGACGGGGCAAAATATTCCGACTATTTCAATTATGCCGAGCCGATACGCTCTATTCCTTCACACCGGGCACTTGCCCTGTTCAGGGGCCGCAATGAGGATTTTCTGCAGATCAGCCTGAGGGAAGACGCTGCGGCGGATGCGCTGCCGTCAGGTACTCCCGGAAGATGTGAGCGCATGGTTGCCGAGCGTTTCCGGCTTTGTGATCAGGGGCGCGCCGCCGACCCCTGGCTTTTAGACTGCGTACGATGGGCATGGCGGGTAAAAATACGCACGCACCTTCAGAGTGAACTCCAGACGCGGCTGCGTGAAGCGGCAGAAGTGGAAGCCATAAGGGTTTTTGCCGGCAACCTGCATGATTTGCTTCTGGCTGCGCCTGCAGGGCCCCGGGCCACAATCGGCCTTGACCCCGGGCTGAGGACAGGTGTTAAGATCGCGGTTATCGACGCGACAGGCAAGCTGCTTGAATATGACACCATATATCCCCACCAGCCCAGAAATATGTGGCATGAGTCCATAGGGCGACTTGCCGTGCTGGCCGAAAAGCACCGCATCGAGCTCATCAGCATTGGCAACGGAACCGCCTCCCGGGAAACCGACAGACTTGTGGGCGATGTCATCAAGCACCACCCGGAACTCGGCCTGAAGAAAATTGTTGTTTCAGAAGCCGGTGCTTCCGTATACTCTGCCTCGGAATTTGCCGCCAGGGAGTTTCCCGCGCTTGATGTGTCGATACGCGGCGCTGTCTCCATAGCCAGACGGCTTCAGGATCCACTTGCGGAGCTGGTCAAAATCGAGCCGAAGGCCATCGGTGTCGGCCAGTATCAGCATGATGTTAACCAGAACTGCCTCGCCGATGCCCTGGATAATGTGGTTGAGGATTGTGTAAATGCCGTGGGTGTTGATGTGAACACCGCTTCAGCCCCGCTGCTGTCCAGGATATCGGGACTCGGCCGGGTGCACGCTGACAATATTGTTGAATACCGCAACCAGAACGGTCCCTTCAGGGACCGCGGTGCATTGAAAAAAGTACCCCGTATCGGGTTGAAGACCTTTGAACAGGCAGCAGGCTTTTTGCGCATCATGAACGGCGACAATAGCCTTGACGCCTCCGCGGTCCACCCTGAAGCATATCCCATTGTAGAGCGTATTTTGAACCGAAACGATATCCCCCTGGAGCAGGCGATGGGCAATACAGCCCTGCTGCGCAGCCTTAATCCCGATGACTATATCGATGACCGGTTCGGCGTTCCCACCGTCACGGATATTTTTTCCGAGCTTGAAAAGCCCGGGCGCGATCCCCGGCCTGAGTTCGCCACAGCGGCATTTCTGGAAGGAGTACACGAGCTGAGCGACCTTACGCCTGATATGATTCTGGAAGGCGTTGTCACCAACGTGACCAATTTCGGCGCGTTTGTGGACATCGGCGTGCACCAGGACGGGCTGGTGCATATTTCCGTCCTGTCGGACAGATATGTGAAAGATCCCCGTGACATTGTGAAAGCGGGGGACGTGGTGCGGGTCAAGGTTCTGGATGTTGATCTGAAGCGCAGGCGCATTGCTCTGAGCATGCGTTTGCAGGAGCAACGACGCGACCATGCAGCCCGGCAGCAAAAGGACACACTCAAAGGACAAACAAAGAAGAAATCCAAGGCGCATGCCACGGCAAAGACTGCGCTGGGAAGCGCCTTTGCGGACGCCTTTGTCAAAGCAGGCAAGCGCTGAGAGGCTCCCCGGCGTGTACGGGTAGTCCGGACGGCTTTACTCTCTATATGATGCTCACCCGTTGTGTGCGGCGGGTGAGCATTTTTTATCCATAAAAATGACTCTTGGTCATAAATATTAGGCAATCATAGTTTTAAAGGGTATCTGTAAGTTCCGAATATTTTTACATCATAATAATTCAGCAATATAATGTTTTTATTTATTAACAATAACAAGCTTATTTTACAGGCATACGAACCTTTCTCAGGCAGGCCGAACGGTTGTTCCCGGGCCGGTGTCACAGCGTCCCGGGTGTGAAAAAAATGAACCAAAAATAATGACTGCGGTCAAAATTAATTGACAGGCTGGTGTATTGATTGTATACTTATGAGTATGAAACGGGTGTGCATGCGGCACGCAACGGACAAACAGCCGCCCGTGACCACGCTCTCACAGGGGAGGTTATCGGCATATCAGCCACCTTCCCGATATACGCTGTTATCGCCTTTTGTGCGCATACGAAGTATTTCACACACTGGCATAGTTGATTCTTGTGATGCATGTAGCTGACGAGGAGGTTGCCCCCCCATGCCGAAAAAATCATTATTATCACTGCTTTCAATGTTTGTTCTGACAAGTGCTGTTCTGCCGTGCCTGGCCTGGACAGAGGAGGTGAGGTTTCCCGTGAGCGCCTATACCCCCCAGGAGCTTTCGCGGGTCAGGCGGTGGGAAAAAAACTGGGACGGAAGAACAATTACCAAAGAAAAGGTGGTAGGAGTTTCCGCATTCCTGCCCGAGTGCCTGGTTCAGGTATATCTTAAACCCGAAAAGTGCGGCGGTCCCCCGGAGGGATTCTATTTCCATATCGCCCCGTATGAACAAATAATGCCCACAACGGGGGTTGTGGAGGCAACAATGCGCTATGCTCCCACGGTCCGGATCACTGGCAACGGCAGTATTGAAACCTACGCACACATCGCCGGCGTTCCGTTTCCGAATCCGAAAACCGGATTGGAGATAGCGTGGAATTTTGATTTTAATACCCGGGGGGATTCCTCCCGCTTCCGCAGGTACACCCCGAATATCGATCTGGCAAACAAGGCCGAGCGGCCCCAGGAGGCCGAATGCTGGGAGCTGTACTTTGCCCACCGCGTTGACCGTGAGCCCCGCCCCATGCTGCACAATAATAAAAAGAAAATCCACTGGGCGGGTTTCTACCATATGTATAAGCCCAATGAATATGCAAACACCCGCCGATATACACTGCGATACCTTGATTTTGACCGGGACGACGACCAATACATGTACAATTCGCTTACCCGGAGGCTCATGCGGCTTTCTACAGCCCACCGCACGGATGCCGTCGAGGGGTCAAGCATTATTTACGATGACGAGTACTGCTGGAACGGACAGATCCCCCGCAACAGCTATACCTATCTGGGCAGGAAAGAGTACCTTGCCGTTCGGCATCTCGATGCAGACGTTCTGGAGCGGCAGTCGGGCCAGATCATATTCAACAACATCAAGCGGGAACGGATTAGTACCCTTGCCGTCGAGGTGGTCAGCAAAGACCCTTCCTACATATACAGCAAAAGGATATGGTACGTTGATCCCGAGACCTACAATATACTCTGCTCCCAGGTTTATGATCGCAACGGCAGGTTCTGGAAGTTCATGGAGCAGCTGTGTGAGAATGTTTCAAATGAAAACGGCGAACACAAGAGTTTTGTCGCAGCCTGTCATGTCATCGATTACAGAAGAAAATTTGCCGCGGTGAGCACCCAGGCGGTAAAGGCCGTCGGCAGAAAAATGAATCCGTTCATGTTTACCATGGCCAATCTGCAGAGAACCTATTAGTCCATTTCGGTATAGCAGCGTAGGATCATACGAGATTTGTGCGATCACGGCATCCTCGGCCTACAGGCAGTGCGCGTTGCCTATACCCTCTAGACTCAGGCAATCAGACAAGCAAGCACAATAACGGTATCGGAGGAATTATGAGACGGGCGGCAGGAGTTTTTCTTTTCGTGAGCGCGGCAACGGTGTTTGCGGCGCTATGTTTGAGCGTGCCCGCGCTGGCAACGCTGCAGCTGTATGATGAGAAGCTGGAAATCAAGGGATTTGTGAAGAACACCACCTATGTGCGCACCGGGCTGAAAGAGCGGGAAAAACAGTATCGGGACAGTGCCGTTGACTATTCGCAAACAAGCCTCCTAGTCAAAGCACTTTACCGCCTGCGGGATGACGGTGATCTTGCCGTGCGGCTGTTCGCCGGGGTGCGCGCATGGTACGAGGCATCAGGGTGCCTGGACGACAGCCTCCGCAGGCATATGGCCCACAGGGACCGGAAGGACTACACCGGTCCCCGCAGCATTGAAGAGGACATGATTACCGAGGCATATATCGATATCATCAGGGGCCCCTGGGAGCTCCGGGCAGGCAAACAGATCGTTATCTGGGGCCAGCTGGACACGCGCAGGGTGGCCGATGTGGTTAACCCCCTTGATCTGAGGTGGGGGGCCCCCGGGGTCGACACCTGGGAAGAGGTAAAAAAGGGGCTGTGGATGCTCAGGTTTTTTTACCAGACCCTGCTTCCCGGTGACCTTTTGCTGGAAGGGATTTTTAATCCCGGCCATTTCCAGGAGACGCGCCTGCCCTATGAGGGTACCCACTGGGGCGTTGCCTACCACAGGTCAAATACGCTGAGCCCGGGCAGGGGATTCGGGGCCTTTCACTGGCAGCAGGAAAAGATGCACCGGGACGCACCCGGCTGGGACCTGGGCAAAAACTATGAGTTCGGATTCCGGGTGCGGGGCTATGTCTGGGATATTGACTGGACCCTCCTGTACTGGAATGCCCTGAGTGACTCGCCTGTGGCCAACTCCCGGCGCATGGACGGCTTTATCGGGCAGTATATGCTCGCCGGCCTGAGGTCGTGCATCCAGGGGGGCGGTGTACGGCCCGGCGACTGGCCTGACTACAAGCTGTATTACTACAAGCGATACCAGACCTTAGGCGGAACGGCACAGACCTGTATTTCCCGGCTTCACGCATCTGTATGGCGCCTGGAATGGTTTTATGAGAAGGACAGTCCTTTTAATGTCGGCAGCCACGGATCGGCCTCAGCGGTGAACGGGTGGACCAGGCGTGACGTGATAGGTTTCGGGCTGCAGTACAATGATAAATTCGAGATACCCCTGGTGACCCAGGGCAGCCTGTGCGCGGGCAAGCAGCTGGAACTGGCCGTTACCTACTTCTGGGAAAAAATACTCAACAATACCCGGGAGCTGGTGAAAGCGGATCGGGGGCACCGGCCCGGCGACTCGGTTACCGATGCCGTTATCGTCTGGCTGCGTCAGGACTTTCTCCATTCCAAGTGGTCCCTGGTATTCGTGGGCAATTATTATTTCCGTACCGGCCAGTGGCAGGCGGTATCATGGCTCACCTATTACTTTCCGGGCATTCACTGGCGCTGTGATGCGGGGTACAAGGCCTTCGGGGAGAAACACGGATATGTGTACGGTGCGCAGCACGACAAGGACAGTATCATCCTGCGGCTGCGCTATGAATTTTGATCTGTTTTGAATAGAGCATTTCACCGTATACCATAGCCGCTTACAAACAGAAAAACGGCATAACGAAGCATGCGGATGCACATGAATCAAACAACGTCATTGCGAGCCGGAGGAGAAGCAATCTCACAGAATATCGAAAGCCGAAGGAATTGCCGTCGAGCCATGGCGGGACTCCCCGCAATGACAGATGTATCACCAGTTTAATAATGTAGTGCCGTATAGAGTAATTTGTGAAATGCCCTAGGTTTCAGAAAGCCCCAGGGCTGCGGTGATTTCCTGCCTGACCAGCGGGGCCGACTCTTCAGCCAGGGCGGCCTCAAGGTGGCTGCATGCTTCAGAGGTTGCGATTCTCCCCAAGGCCCATGCGGCGTATTCCCGTATGCCGTTTTCTCCACGGGCAAGCTGATGGGCAAGGGGTTTCACGGCACGATCGTCCCCGAAGTTACCCAGGCCGATCACGGCATTTCTTTGTAAATACTTTTTGTCCTTCATAATGAGACCCAGACGTGTCGGGCCGAATGTTGCGTCCCATTGTTGCTCGGTCATTTCCAGAATGTCCAGCAGGGGCGGGTTAAGCAAGCTGTTCGGCGTGACAAAACCCGGAATCTGCGTCAGCTTTTTGTTATGGGGACAGACATCTTTACAGGCAGTGCATGCCGCATTGAGCAGGTTTTTACACGTCGGCCTAAATTCCCGGGGGACAAAATTTTTGCCGCTTCCGAGAAGATAATTGATACAGTTGACTGCATCGCATTGATAGGGGGTATTCAGGGCCCCTGTAGGGCAGGCCTTTACGCAGCGCATACATTCACCGCAGGTCCCCTCCAGCGGGTCGTCCGGCTCAAGGGGTGCATCGGTTCCAAAGGCGGTAATGGAAAGCCATGAGCCGAAGTCGGGATGCAGTATCATACTGTTTTTTCCGTAATATCCGATGCCGCATCGTGCTGCCATTATTTTCAGCGGCAGCAGGGGCGGCCCGGCAATGGGCCTGCAGATAAATCCCCGGTCAGTGAAAAAGGAGCAAACGGCTTTGCTGTGCCTGCGGGAACGCTCCATCATGTGTGCACTTACGTGGAGTGCCGAAACCGTACCAAGAAGCTTATCCCGGCACTGTCCGAACTTCAGGGCACGCTGTATGTATGTGGGAGCGGCGACAATAATAATCGAGCGCAGGGTGTCCAGAACCTGACGGGGGTGCACGATGTTTTTCATTGTCTCAGGAAGGGGGGTGCGTTGAGAAAACGTATCAATAAAGGCCTGGAGTCTTTTTAAATCATCCGGCGTATAGTCATCCGGCGGGGCAACACCGGCAAGGGGTATGTCAAGCTCGGTACGCAGAAACGATAAGAAGGTTTTTTTTAGGGACATACTGTCTCCGCTATATACTTTTCAGATTATTTTACGGCCAGGGTAAAGGTGGTGACCGGGGAATGTACAGCCTTTATGGTGTCGCCGTCGCAGGTGTGTACGCAGGAGAAGTACTGTTCAAGATGCTTTCGCGCAGTATCAAAAACCAGGAACTTTGTTCCTATCTTCTCATAGATCATATCAAATGAGTATTTTTTGCCGGTAATGCTCAAATCGTCAATGAGGATAAGGATATCGGCAATCCGAGCAACGGAGTCGATGGCGGCATAGTCCGCATAGGGCATACAGAACCGCTCAAACACCAGCACCGGCCTTCGCAACGTTTTCATGATAGGGCTGCTGCACGGGTTTTGAATATCCCAGATGATGTCGGTGACGGCAAGGCCGGGGAACTGCTGCCTGAGGGACTGCCCCACGTGTGCGATTGTGGGTGCCCTGTCCGATATGATCAGAGGAACATCCTGAAGGTTGCAGCGTATCATATCGTTACACAGGGCCGCGGTGACCGTGCCCGGTCCGGTTCCCACCTCTACCAGGGTGCCGATGGGGACCTCTTTCATAATTGAAATCACCATATCCACCACGGTATCGGCAAACAGTGTATATATTGCGCCGTCCGCCACCTCCTGAAAGACCTTGCGGATTTCCGGATTTGACCAGTCCCACGCCCCGTCTCCTGAAAGTCTCATAATCAGGCGCATCATTTTTACCAGAGGTCTGAAGTCGGCGCAGAGCTGCTCATCAGGGACATCGTTTCCCTGCAGGAGCCGCTCTGCGGCGTCTTCAAGGGGCTGCCAGTCTGCTATGTCACGGGTCATAGTATGAAAGTACCGCTGCATAGGCAGCGTTACGGCCTCAACAACAGTGTTTTTATCTATCACCGGACCCTCCCGAGCGTGTTGCGTTTATGATTTTTATATGTATGAGAATGGAGAATATGTTTTTAATTGTATTTAGAAGCCGGGAGTCAGGATGCGGAGTCCAGAATTGACGTAAGCTTGCCGGTGGTTTTTTTATTCTGACTCCTGAATTCTTGATTCTTTATGTTCATAAATCATTTGCAGTAAAATGGCAACAGTAATAAAACTGTCCGCAATTGCATATGCAAGGTGTGCAGCAGATTATATGTGATGTTTTTTGACAATGTCCTACATAAGGCAAAAACCCTTGACATTTTAATTCTATATTATAAAGTCTTATACACTTTCTGGTTTTATAATTTCTTTTTTATAATTCTTTCCTGAAATCAATCAAGGGTAACTATTTTAATTCAACCAAAGGGAGGGCATGTAGATGGACATTATCGGAACCAAGACGGTCAGGGACGTTCTTGAACTTAAGGTCAGCCAGTTTCCTGATAAAGAGTGTATGGTCTTTGAGGACAGGGAAGGGTATGTAACCCGCTATACCTATGCCCAGGCTGATGAACTGATCAATAAATATGCCAATATTTTTCTTGCCCAGGGCATTAAAAAAGGCGACAAGGTCACGGTTCATATGCTGAACTCCCCTGAGTATCTGTTTTCCTGGTTCGCGCTTGCAAAAATCGGTGCCGTAATGATACCCACCAACGTGCTTGCCGGCGCGTTTGAGATGGAATACTACCTTGAATTTTCAGAATCGGTTGCGGTTGTTACCGAGCCCAATTATATGGCAATGTTTAATGATCTGGCGGAAAAGAACAGGAATGTCAAGAATATCTTTCTGACAAGAACGTCTCCGCGGTATCCCAACCAGAGGATTTATTCAAACGCGGTCATTATTGCCGATATGCTCAGAGACACACCCACAGCAGTGCCCAAGGTTGAACTGCATAATGAGGACGACCTTATGTGGCTGTTTACCTCCGGCACAACGTCCCGTCCCAAAGCGGTGCAGCTGACACATGCAAATGCCGTGTTTTCAGGAATTTTCGGGGCACAGGCATGGAAAGTGGTCCCCGAGGATAGACACTTTATCGTTTTGCCGCTGTTTCACGTCAACGGGCAGTTTATTTCCGTTATGCCCACACTCACCGCAGGCGCAACCCTGGTCATGGCGGAGCAGTTCAGCGCAACAAAATACATGGAGCAGGCCCGCAGACACAGGGCAACAACAACAAGCCTTGTTGCCGCAACGGTAAAAATGATCCTCAATCAGCCGCCTGAAGAGCTCGACGGGCAGAATGATTTTCGCATGGTCATGTACGCCATTGCGATTCCCGAGGAGAAATGGATTGAGTTTGAAACCAGGTTTGACGTCAAGCTGTGCGACCTCTGGGGTATGACCGAGACCCTGGGCGCGACAACCCTGAATCCCATTGACGGCGTGCTGAAGCGCAACTGTATCGGCATGGCGCGGATGGAAAACCACATAAAGGTGGTTGATGATGAAGGTAACGACGTGACACCGGGAACCGTCGGGGAGATTGTCGTACAGGGAATACCCGGCAGAACACTCATGAAGGCATACTACAACAACCCCGAGGCAACGGCAGATACCATCAGAGACGGCTGGCTGCATACCGGTGATAATGCCTACATGGATGAGGACGGGTACTTCCATTTTGTGGACCGGAAAAAGGACATGATCAAACGCTCGGGGGAAAATGTGGCCGCAACCGAGGTTGAATATGTCATCAGCCTCCACCCCAAGGTAAAGGAAGTTGCCGTTATCGGTGTTCCGGACCCCATTCGCGACGAGGCTATCATGGCCGTTGTTATCCTTAATCCGGGAGAAGCCTGCGCAGAGCAGGATATTATAGACTGGTGTGCTGAACGGCTGGCAAAATTCAAGGTGCCCAGCTTTGTGAAGTTTAAAGAAGATTTCCCCAGGACCTCAATTGGTAAGGTGCAGAAGAACATTATCAGAAAGGAAGAGGTGGCTTCAATGGAGGGCCAGAAATAAATTATACGTCAACTTAATTTATAGGAAAGGGGGATCATTATGCCGGTATATATAACTCTGTGGAAGTATACGCGCGACGGACTGATGGACATCCGCAACACACGGACACGGTTTGAGAAAGTAAAGCAGATCATTGAAGCAAACGGGGGGAACCTGCTCCAGATTTACGCGCTGATAGGGGAATATGATGTCATGACGATTATTGAAATGCCCAACAAGAGCGCTCTGGCTTCAACCATTTTAAAGATTTGTTCTTCGGGACGGATTACGGCAAACACCCTTACGGCAATGCGCGTTGAAGAGTTTCTGAAGATTACCGAAGAGGTGTAAGCAAAACCGGTCCCTAAACAGCAGCTTTAGAAGTTTTTTCAACACCTTACTGCAATCCATTGCAGGGGACCCCGCCCCCACGGGCGGGGTCCCCTGCAACAGGTCTATCACCATACCGTGACTACCTTTTAAACGTAATGAACCATCATACCTCTTGGTTTGCCCCACCGTGCTCCTCACCGGGGGGGCAAAAGGAAACTTCCCACGTTTGTTGACCTCCTGCTTTTGACCGTTGGTCTACCGGAATGTGTCGCGAAAGCCCTTTCTCGCCCCGCGCAGGCAACGGGATTTTCAATAGCCGGGGAGCAGCACTTTACCAGCATAGAAAAAAATTTTTGACACCATGCACCATTCTTGCTAAATTTGTTTAGTTGACCGAGGGATTCGGGAGCTGAAGCGGTATAAAAAGAGAGGGTGATTAGTAACCTTAGGGAGGTAAAGACACATGCGGAGTAAAGTATCAGTTATTGGTGCAGGCAATGTGGGCGCAACCTGCGCTTTCAGGATTGCGGAGCAGGGATATGCAGATGTTGTCCTTGTTGATATTGTGGAGGGGCTTCCCCAGGGAAAAGGGCTGGACATGCTGGAAGCGGCCCCAATCATAGATTCCGACGCAAAAATTATCGGGACAAACGGATACGAGGAGACGGCCGGTTCTGATATTGTGGTCATCACATCGGGTATTGCCCGGAAGCCCGGCATGAGCCGGGACGACCTGGTGGTCACGAACAGTAAGATCGTCCGGCAGGTGACGGAGAAGGTTGCTGAATGTTCCCCTGACTGTATCATTATCGTTGTTGCCAACCCCCTTGACGCCATGGTACACATGGCACTGCATGCCAGCAAATTTCCCCGAACGAGGGTGTTCGGCCAGTCGGGCGTTCTGGACAGCGCCCGGTTCCGTACCTTTATCGCCCAGGAGCTTAATGTTTCAATAGAGGACGTGTTTACCTGCGTGCTCGGCGGCCACGGGGACACCATGGTGCCGGTAACCAGGCTCTGCACGGTGGGCGGTGTTCCCATCTCCGAGCTGCTGCCGGCAGACAAGATCGACAGCCTGGTGGAACGCACCGTAAAAGGCGGGGCCGAGATTGTAGCGCTGCTGAAGACAGGCAGCGCCTATTATGCCCCTGGTGTGGCCAGCGCACAGATGGTTGACGCCATTATTCTCGACCGGAAAAAAATTCTTCCCTGCGCAACGCTTCTTGAAGGCGAATATGGTATTGACGGCGTTGTGGTGGGCGTGCCCGCCAAGCTGGGTGCCCAGGGTATTGAGCAGGTTATCCAGCTCAAGCTTACCGATGAAGAACAGGCTGCCCTCTCAAAATCAGCCGATGCTGTCAAGGGACTGCTTCCGGTGATGGGTATTTAGCGCACTGATAAGTAAACGTGATGCAAAAACAGCTGATTCAGGGGAACCTGTCATGAAAGAAATTCAGGTGCATGATATTACAGAAGCCGTGGCGGCGCTGTGTCAGGAAGCGAACTTTTTTCTCGGCGCCGACGTCATTTCAGCCCTTCAGGGGGCACGGGACCGGGAGGAATCCGAGGCGGCACGGCACGTGCTTGATAAAATTCTTGAAAATGCCGACATAGCCGAGCAAGACCAAATCCCGCTGTGCCAGGACTGCGGCGCTGCCGTGGTGTTTCTTGATGTGGGACAGGATGTCCATGTTTCCGGCGGAGACCTGTACACAGCGGTTGAAGAAGGTGTTCGTCTCGGCTATGACAAGGGGTATCTGAGAAAGTCCATGGTCAATCAGCCTTTCTCGGCCCGGGTCAACACTAGGGACAACACCCCTCCCATTATTCACACCCGCATCGTTCCCGGCCGTCATCTTACCATTACGGTTGCGCCCAAGGGCGGCGGCAGCGAAAACATGAGCCGCTTTACGGTGCTGAAGCCGGCGCAGGGAATCCAGGGGGTCATGGATTTTGTCGTGCAGGCCGTTGACGAGGCCGGGGGCAATCCCTGCCCGCCGGTTATTGTGGGTGTGGGAATCGGGGGTACGGCCGAAAAAACAATGGAACTGGCCAAACGCTCGCTGCTTCGGGAAGTGGGAAAACCAAACAGCGATCCTGAAGTTGCCGGGCTTGAGGCAGAACTGATGAAGCGGATTAACTGTCTTGGTATCGGGCCCCAGGGGTTCGGTGGAAGAACAACAGCCCTTGCGGTGCATGTCGAGACCTTCCCGAGCCACATTGCCAGCCTGCCGGTCGCCGTCAATCTGCAATGTCACAGTGCCCGCCATAAAGAGGCAGTTCTGTAGAAGCACAGCACCCCTGACGATCAGAAGGAACCGCTTGCTGTTCTTGATGAATGGGTATAACGATTTGCAAAAGCTGCTGCTTTATGCTAGATTCTCGGCTCAATATACCGTAATCCGTCATATAACTAACTGGAGGATTGTGTAATGTTTGTGTGGGTATTTCACCGGATCAGTGGTCTGATACTTATTGTTCTTATGGGGTTTAAAATCTACAGCGGGTTTGGGACGGTGGGCAGGCTGGGTGAGGACATGATGCCGTACTGGACCCAGCTCCATAACAACCTGGGCGTTGACCTCGTGGCTGTTTTTCTCTTTATTTATCACAGCCTGTATGGTCTGCGGACCTGCCTGGTCGACCTGGGAGTAAAAAAAGAGAAGGAGCTGTTCTGGGGACTGTCAGCCGTAGGTGCAGTGGTGTATGTTTTTGTCTGTTTCCGGTGGCTGTTCTAACCAGGCGCAATGCATATGTCGGCAGAATTACGAACAAAAAAGGATATAGAGGTCCATGATTAAACATGATGTGATAGTAGTCGGCGCGGGCCTGTCCGGGCTTAGAGCTGCAGTGGGAACAGCGGACCGCTACGATACCGCTGTTCTGACCAAGGTGCATCCGGTCCGTTCACATTCTATTGCGGCGCAGGGAGGGATGAACGCTGCGCTGGCAAATGTTGACGGCTCAAAGGATGATACCACGGAAAAACACACATTCGATACCATCAAAGGAAGCGATTACCTGGCTGACCAATCCGCCGCCCGGGTAATGTGCGAGCAGGCCCCCCTTCTGGTCTATGAGCTTGAGCACTGGGGCTGCCCGTGGAGCAGGCTGGAGGACGGCCGCATTGCCCAGCGCCCCTTCGGGGGTGCGGGATATCCGCGCTGCTGCTACGCAGCAGACCGCTCGGGTCACATGGCGCTGCACACCCTGTATGAGAAAGCGGTGGAGACGGGGGTAAACGTATATGAAGAGTGGCTGGCCCTTTCCCTTGCAGTAAAAAATGACCGTGTCCACGGTATCATCGCCATGGAGATGGCAACGGGGCGGCTTGAGATTATTGCCGCGAAGGTAGTGGTCCTGGCAACAGGCGGATACGGGCGCATTTTTTCCCGCAGCAGCAACGCCCTTATCAACACCGGCTCAGGAATCGCCCTGGCCTACGAGGCCGGCGTTCCCATTGAGGATATGGAATTTGTCCAGTTTCACCCCACCACCCTGTTCGGCACCAATATTCTGATAAGCGAGGGCGCCCGGGGCGAGGGGGGATACCTCGTCAATAACCGCGGTGAGCGGTTCATGGAAAAATACGCACCCTCTGCAATGGAGCTTGCCCCCCGGGACATTGTTGCACGCAGCATTCAGACAGAGGTCAACGAGGGCAGGGGATTTAATGATGAATATGTTCATCTTGACCTGCGGCATCTGGGCAGGGAAAAAATACTGGAACGGCTCCCCGGAATCAGGGAGATTGCCCTTGATTTTGCCGGCGTAGAGCCCGTCGAAGAGCCCATCCCCGTTCAGCCCGGCCAGCACTACTCCATGGGAGGGATCGATACCGATGTCAAGGGACAGACCAGGGTCAAGGGGCTGTATGCCGCCGGTGAGTGTGCCTGCGTTTCCGTCCACGGCGCGAACCGCCTTGGCGGTAATTCCCTTCTTGACACCACCGTGTTCGGAAAGCTGGTGGGCCTTGCGATACCCGAATACCTCGAATCAAGCCCCGCCGATCCTGAGCAGAGCGTGCTGCAGGGTGAGCTGAAGAAGCAGCAGGACATAATAGCAGACATCATGGGCCGCAGTGACACCGGTGAAACCGTGGGCAGCATACTTACGGAGATGCGGGAGACCATATTTACCAAATGCGGTGTTTTCAGAGAAAAAAAACCGCTTCAGGAAGCCTATGAAAAAATAAAGGAGCTTCAGGGGCGGTATGGGAACGTATGCATAGCCAACACTGCCACCAGGCGCTACAACCCGGGGCTCATGAATGTCCTTGAACTCAGGGGCATGCTTGACATGGCAGAGCTTATTGTTGCAGGAGCAATCCCCCGGCAGGAAAGCCGGGGCTCACACTGGCGTCTGGATTTTCCGGTACGTGACGATAAAAACTGGTTGAAACATACCATGGCCGTCTATTCGCCTGATGGTCCGATTTTCAGCTATACCGATGTGGAGATTACCGATTATGAGCCAAAAGAACGGAAATACTGATACCACATATACATTCAAGATTTTTCGTTACAATCCTGATGTTGATTCCGGTCCTTCCTATGTCACGGTAACGGACCGCTTCGTCCGGGGAACAACAGTGCTGGAAGCACTGCTGCAGATTCAGGAGAACTATGACGACAGCATAGCATTCCGCTTTTCCTGCCGGAGCGCGGTGTGCGGTTCCTGCGGCATGCTGGTCAACGGTGCCCCGGTGCTTGCATGCCGTACCCAGCTCAGCTCGCTGATCGGTGACCAGGTGCTGGTGGAACCCCTTCCCAACATGGAGATTGTCAAGGACCTGGTTGTTGACATGAAACCGTTCTGGGATGCCTACAAGCGCGTTGAGCCGTGGCTGCACACCAATGGTGATCAGCAGCCTGAAAAGGAGCGCCTGCAGTCTCCCGAGGAGGAACACAAGCTTGAGCCCTACATAAACTGCATCCTGTGCGCGTGCTGTTACGGCTCCTGTCCGGTGCTGGGGCACGAGGAGGGATATCTGGGACCCGCTGCCATTGCCAAGCTTTTCCGGTTTATGCAGGACTCCCGGGACAAGCGCGGTTTGCAGTTTCTGGAAAAGGTAGACAATCCCCGGGGACTCTGGGCGTGCCATACCATTTTTCGCTGTATCGATGCCTGTCCCAAGGATATCAGGCCCACCGATACCATCGAGGCCCTGCGGCGAAGACTTGTCCTGTATCGTTTTAAGAAATTTTTTAGATTGGTAAAATAGATGAGGAGATGACATGAGACTGAAGGAGTCGCTACTGTCACGGAGAGGGTTTGTAACCGGTTTGATTTACGGAAGCCTGGCATTCCTTGCCGCCTTTGTTCTGAATCCGGTTGTCAGGTTCCTTTTTCATAAGAAAAAAATTCCTCTGCCCAAAGCGGTGACCATTGCCAGGGCCGATGTACAGACCCTTGCGCCCAATTCTGCCGCATACTTTAAGTACGGACATCTGCCGGGTGTACTGCTTAAAACCGAGACGGGTGAGCTGCGTGCCTTCTCTGCAAAGTGTACGCACCTTGACTGTACCGTGCAGTACGTGCCAGAGAAAAAAAAGTTTTTCTGTGCCTGCCATGACGGGTATTTCAACGATGCGGGCAAGAATATAGCAGGACCGCCGCCGACACCGCTTCCCCGGTTTGATATGGTGGAAGACGGCGACAATATCGTTGTGTCATATGCCGAAGACAAGCCCGCTGCAAAAAAGCAGGCGTAATCAATTCATAACAAACGGAAGACAGTACAATGATTGATGTAAAAGAGGAACTCGGTGAACGGATCGGACTGGGGGCAATCTTATCGCTTGCCAGAAAAAAGATGGTGCCCATGCACCGCCACTCAATCTGGTACTATATGGGGGCATTGCTGCTGACACTGTTTTTTATTCAGATTGTGACCGGCCCCCTGCTGCTGTTTTATTACAAACCCGCCGCGGAAACGGCGTATCAGAGTGTTGCCTATATAATGGCCGGCGTTCCGTGCGGGTGGCTTATCCGCTCCGTGCACCACTGGGCCAGCAACCTCATGATCGTGGTTGCCTTTGTACACTTCTTCTCGACCCTGCTGGTGAAGGCCTACCGGCGTCCCCGGGAGATCACGTGGCTGACCGGCATGGGGATGTTTGTGCTGGTGCTGTTTCTCGGCTATTCCGGCTATACCCTGCCTTTTGACGAGCGGGCGTTTTTCGCCCTGAACGTGGGGACCGACATGCCGGGCGCCATACCGGTTGTGGGAGAATATGTTCTGGAATTTTTACGTGGCGGCCCGACAGTCGGCGCACACACGCTCAACCGGTTTTTCGCCCTTCATGTGGGCATACTGCCCCTTGCCCTGATGGCGGTGCTGGCGGTCCATGTGCTGCTGGTGCAGCTTCACGGCATGAGCGTCCCGCCCTCTGTTGAGAAGGATGCCGAGGCGAAAAAAAAGAATATTGCCTCCAAGCCCATGTTTCCCCACCTGGTGTGGCACGATCTTATAAACGCTCTCATACTGCTGGGCGTTGTGGTTACCCTTGCCGTACTGATGCCGTCCGAGCTCGGCTCGAAAATCGACTTTTTAAAGCCTGCGCCCGAGGGCGTAAAGCCGGACTGGTTTTTCCTCTGGGTATATCAGATTCTTAAATGGATGCCCACCTATGTGGTTGGTATCGAGGGTGAGGTCGTGGGTATTGTGGGCCTGGCGATTGCCGCTGCAGTCATCGTGCTGGTGCCTTTTATCGACCGAAAGTCCCAGCTGAATGAGCTGAGCCCCGCATTTACCCTGCTGGGCATCCTGAGCCTCGCTGTTTTCGTGGTGTGTACCGTTATCGGCTATTTATCATAAAACCGGACAGATAGGAGATTTCCATGGGTGGTTTTACGACACGCACGTTTATAACATTCATAATGGTTTTTATGCTTTTCGTGTTTGTCTTGAGTATAGCAGGGCTGCCGGGCGCTGTGTATGCCGGCGAAGAGGCGGGCGCGACAGTGACCATACCCTCAACAGAAATCAAAGAAGACGAGGAAGCGGCTACAGCGGAGATGTCACTCGAGCAGGTAGAGGAGTCGCGCAGGCTTACTGCCGGCCGGGTGTACGGCCTTGTGGGACTCTGGGCCGTAATTATCGCATGCATTTTCCTTGTCTACCTCCAGGGCAGAGACGATAACAAGCTCTACCAGGAAGGCTATTACAGCGGGGATTTAGAATAACAATAACCACAGCAGGTGCTGTATAAAGGAGGTTGTCATGCCCCTTCGTATTACCTCCCCCATAGATCAGAAAATTCTTGAAAGCCTGAAGGCAGGAGACCAGGTGCTGATAACCGGCGTTCTGTACGTTGCCCGTGACGCGGCACACAAGCGCATGGTTGAGGCGCTTGACAGGGGTGAACGGCTTCCCCTGGACATACAGGGCCAGACCATCTATTACATGGGCCCCTCGCCCGCGAAGCCCGGCAACGTCATCGGCGCCGCGGGACCCACCACCAGCGGGCGCATGGATGCCTACGCGCCGCGCCTGATGGAAGTGGGCCTGAAAGCAATGATCGGCAAAGGCGCCCGGAACCAGGCCGTTAAGGATGCAATAGAACAATACGGCGCCGTCTACCTTGCCGGCCTCGGCGGGGCGGGCGCCCTCATTTCAAAATGCATTAAAAAGGCGGAGGTAATCGCCTATGACGACCTGGGCGCAGAAGCACTCAGGCGAATCGAGGTGGAGGACTTTCCCGCAACCGTTGTCAACGATATGCACGGCGGTGATCTGTACCAGGAAGGAAAGAAGCAGTACCAGCGGGCCGTTGGGTGATTAATCACGGAATGTCATAATATCTTCACTTCTCAATTCTCGATCATCTCTCCTATCCCTGGCCCGGACGGTCCATGGATTCCCGCTTCCGAAGGGAATGACACGAAGCAAATACCGGAAGCCTGTTCAGGCAACGTCTCCTGTCGCATATCCCATATCTTAAACAGAACTGCTATGATCTGTAAGTATGTTTTTATCACATAATAAAAACCCGGTAATAATGCTGCACGCCTCCTCAAACCGTTCCACCCAAAAGGCATGATATACACCGTTCAACTCAACCAGCCGGCTGTGGGGTATCTGTTCGGCCAGAAAGCGGGAGTTTGCCACCGGAGCCATGGGGTCTTTGTCCCCGCATATAACGAGGGTCGAAGCAGCAATGTTACTTACCTCTTCCCGGGTGTCATGGGCCATTGCAGCGCCCAGTTGTTGTAAAAATGCATCTGTCCCCTGCTCTGTTTTTTCCCGCATCATCACTTCTTTCAGCTCGGCTGTCCGGTCAGTCTGTACGGCCCTGAACTGCGGAGTAAGAAAAAGGGTCAGCATCTTTTCAACACCTTCCTCAACAGGAAGCTGCTGTGACATTGCCATGGTTTCAAGGTCCTCGGGAGCGGGAGAAATATGGGTAAAATTGGGCATTGTACAGCCAAGAACAAGGCGGTCCACCATACCGGGATAGTGCAGGGCAAACTGCTGGGCAATCATGCCCCCCACGGAGACGCCGAATATATGGCTCTTTTCAATCTGCAGCGCTGTGAGCAATGCTCGGATATCATCGGCAAACAGCCCGGTTGAATAGTCCATATCCGGCTTGCCGCTTCTTCCCGCACCTCTGTTGTCAAATACGATGACCCGGAAGGACCCGGCAAGCAAAGGGACCATCCATTGCCACTGCCGTGCGGAACAGCCAAGGCCCATGATCACGGTCAGGGGCGGCCCGCTGCCGGTGATATCGTAGTACAGTTCAATGCCGTTGGCGGTAACAGTTGCCATGCGTTCTCTCCTCACCGAATAGCTGTTTTTTGTGTTGCTTGCTGAAAATACATATCATAGAGTGTTTTGCAATCCCAGCATTTCTTCACAATGTTTTACATTTCTTTTACAACACACCTTGGAATCATATGGTATAGTTTAACTATAGAAACATACATTTCTTATCTCCTCAACAAAGGTCACATGGTTCCCCCCTCTCCATGTGACCTTTGCTTTTGGGAAAATCAATGTTGAAAATACCGACTTGACACGGCGCGAACACTTTTATAGTGTCGATGTGCAGGCGGTTGGAAAGAAATACGTTATTGTGCATGGTGAGCCGGCGGTATGCAACAGAGATTCCTTTTCGTATTGTTTTTATTAATCATCATTGTTCTTGGTGCCTACTGGCTCAAGTGCCGCATGTCTATTGATTTTTCTGAAAAATACAGCGTAAGCAAATACATACCCTTTAAATATCTTACGGGCAACGATGTCATAGCATACCCCGAACCGGGCGTGCTGCTCAGCGATTCCTTTAACAGCAGAAGACTTTTCAGGAACTGGTCAAACCTGTGGATGAGAGAAAAGGGCTCCGTGACAAGGCACTACGAACCGGGGGGCAGCAACAACACCCGCTGCCTTGTTGTTACCAGCACCAGTGAAAAGAGCTGGTCCATCCCCCACAACAAGTTCGTGGAGGTAAAGAAGGGCGATACCTTTTCTTATGAAGTCTCTGTCAGATTGCAGGGAGGAAACATTGCGGCCTATGCCGGCGTGGCTGCTTTTGACGAGAATAAACACGCCGTCAGCTGGGACTATAATTTACAGAAAGCAGACGCCACCGGCAGGTGGGTCAGGATCGAGCAGCAATTCCGCATTGCTGATGTAGTACCGTATATTCAGTTCAGGATCGTGGGGACCGGTGCGGGCGAGTACCGCTTCGACGATGTCAGGTTCGAGAAACTGTCGGGAATGCAGTAGAATCAATCTGCTGAAATACGCAGAAGAAAAATATTAAACTTCATAACTATACAAAAAACATGTCATTCCCGCGTAAGCGGGAATCCAGTTTTTTAATAAACGTTTGTTACTTAAGCTAACCGGAGTATTCTGAACAACCATTGATTATTTTTTAAACAGCTTGTCAAGAAACTCACCGGCTTTGTCTTCAATTACTTTTTTCGCAGCCCCTCCAAGCATTTTTACCACGGCTTTTCCCTGGGCGTCCAATTTGGGGCGCTTGAGATCTCCCGAGATGGACAGGGGCACTTCGAGCTGCTGGCTGTCGTTGAGAAGGTACTTCAGTGTCTTGTCCCGGGCCAGGGAGCGTGACGCTCGTTTTGAAAGTGTCGTGGTGCCCTCGAAGTCAATGGATGAGTCGAGCCCTATCAAGCCGTTGCCTTTCATGACAAAGTCATCTGATCGCATAAGGACATCGTCGCATTTTATTTTCCCGGCTTCCACATGCACCTTTCCCGTAAGATCTTTGAATGTGGTCTCATTAATTTTGTCCTTGTGCTTGGGAAACGCCTTCTGTACCAGCATTTCAAGGCCGGGAGTGCCGAGCAGGCTCTGTCCCATTGCGTTCAGCACGTTGATGGTCTTCAGTTTGCCTTTTGTTATGTTAACCGATCCGTTGCCGGTCAGCCCTTCACGTATCGCGGGCCAGTCCCTGCCCGTGCCGTGCAGCTTCACCTGCCCGGTGAAATTTCCGTAGAGCGCCTTTTCAAGTCCTGAAAGTCGGGTGAGAACGTCGTTAAAGTCGATATTTTCGGTCTTTACATCCAGGTCGAATTCCGGGTTCTCAAGGTCTTTCAATCCCACTGTCCCCCGGGCGTCAATGGAGCCGTTGAATATATCAACATGCAGTTTTTTTACGGCGGCAACCGGCGGGCGGTACGTGCAGCGAAGATTCAGATTTTTAAAATCGATCTTGTCATACTTCCCTTTTGCTATTTTAACGGTTCCGTCAATGGTCAGATCAGGCAGTTCGGTTACGGCCGGTCCCTGATCGTCCTCAGGCTGCGCCGGGGGGGTATCTTCTTTGCTCCGGGTGCCTTCGGCAGGGGTCGGCAGCAGCGAGTCGATGTTGAGGTAGGGTGATGTAAGCCGCACGGAGATAACCGGCTTTTTCAGGTTTTTCAGCGATCCGCTCAGATGCACCGTTGAATCGCCAATTGTTGCCGAGACTTTCTTAATCAGCACCGCGCCGTTGCCGACCTCAACAGCGGCCCCGATGTTCGTGAAGCTTTTTTGCAGCTCGGCGGATGTGGCGCCGGCCTGCTGCAGGGAAAGGCGTCCGCTTATCCCCTTCAGCTCGGAAAAGCCGTCGATGCCGCCCATGGCTTTGACATTGTCGAGGCGCAGCGAGCCCCTCAGTTTATAGGGCTTGAGCATGGGAACAAGGGGCGCCAGATCGGCAAGCTGGACCGGGGGGACGTTTACCCGGGCGTTTATATACGGGTCCTGGAAATTTTTAACTGATGCGGTTCCTGAAATTTTCACCTTTCCGAGCACCGCGTTCAATGTCCTGACCACAACAGAATCTTTTTTCAGGAGCGCCGATGCATGCAGGGTAAGGGGCGTGCCTGCGGGCTTCTGAACAAGGTCGCCGTAGCTGACAGTGCCGTCGGTCATATTCACCGCCGCCGTTACGTCAAGGTTGTCTATCGGGCCGGAAGCCTCTGCTGAGAGCTGCGCGGCCTCAGGCAGCTTGAGCTCGCCGGCCAGGCTCTGCTTCACCTGGGGCGAAAGCTTCAGGAGCTGTACCGGTGAAAAGGTGTTGGTTTCAGCTTTCAGCTCAAAAACACTGCCGTTTGTAATGTTCCCCGATGCCGTGAGAGCCAGCTGCCCGATCAGTAATTTTACGGTTTTGATTTCCTGAACACCCGTCCGTATGGCTACCGTATATGCCGCGTTTAATGGTGTCTTGGCAGGTTTTGTGAAAAGCTCACCGTACGCAGCCGCACAGTCGTCCAGGTCCAGGTTTCCGGTTATGTTCAGATTGTCCAGGGGCCCGGCCAGAGAGCCGTTCAGCACCATGCGTCCGTTAGCTGAGATAATCGAGCCCGCTGCGTCCTGCTGTTCTTCGCCCAGGGCCAGTTTCAGGTCGCCGATGGACAGCTCGCTTTTCAGCTCTATGGAACTTTCCAGTGCTCCTGTAACATGTGTATCAAGCGTCAGTGTCCCTGACGGAAGTGTCATACCCGGCAGATAGTGCGCCAGAGCCGGCAGCACCAGCTGCTGGACCTGCAGTGTTATGTCCACGGGAATGCGCTCGGGCTGCAGTGAGGTGCCGACCGGCCCTGCATACCCGGTGATCTTCAGGCTGCCGGCTTTGTTGTCGGTATACAGGTCTGCGGCCAGGGAAAGAGCTATCCTTTTCATAAGGGAGACGGACTTCAGGGTCAGGTCGAGCTCATCAATTCTGGTTTCTTTCGGCGGAGAAAAGCCTGCACCGTCAAAAAAACGGACACCGCCCCCCCTGATAGTGATCTTTGCAAGCTCAAGTTTGTTCAGAAATTCGGGCAGCTCGGCGTCCTGACTGTCCTGCTCGGCCTCAGCCACCGGCGCAGGCGCTGCTGCTGTTTCTCCCGCCGGTTTCATATCGTCAAAATTGAAAGCACCGTCGGCGGTCCGTTCGATGAGCACCGACGGCCTGACGATTGCTATGGAACTGACGGTTATCTGCCCGCTGAGCAGGGGAAGCAGCGCGACCCTGAGAGCGACCTTATCTATTGCGGCAAATGACTCTTTTTTTAAACCGGGCCGGTTTGATACCTCCACGCCGGAAACCTCAGCGCCGAGGCCGGTTATAATGGTCAGCCGGACATTGTCTATAGTGACTTTTCGGTTTATGGCCTTTTCGACAAGGGGTATCTGTTGTGCGACAATATCATTTATATCAATAACAAAGGGCAACATAACAAGAACCGCAATAACAAGCAGTATAATTGCGCCACATGCTAGTAAGATCTTTTTCTTCATGCTGTTTCCTCCATCTTGTAGTGCGTCAAAGGTGAAATCTTTGTTGTATTACCCGACAGGGATCGACAGTTATTGCATTAATGGCTTGAAAGCGTTTTGTCAAGGAGTTTTCAGGGGATTACTGCTCAATAGATGTATTGTTCTTGCTTACTATCATGCACCAGGGCAGGTCTCACATCGCACATCACGCATCACGTATCCCAACCATCCCTTTGGCCTTTAAGATATTCCCATTCAAACCGCTCAAACAGTTTCAACGATTGTTTTCTACGGCAGTTCGTCATATTCTATTTCAATCTGTCCTCCCGTGCATTCACCGATACTCAAATCGCAGGTGCCCGCAGTATTGGGCCACACGATGCCGAGAATGTACATGCTTGAATCAACGGGTACGCACAGAAACGGTGTTATAGCGCTGCCGATATCAACCGCCCAGGCATCCTCGGGGGTGAACGGTTCAGATGCGGCTACGCTGAAAAATACAAGCCGGGGGAGCAACCAGCCGCATTTAAAAATTTCAGGCTCTATGGCGGTTATGACAGGGCCCGTTGGTGCGGTGGTAGTTGTTGTGGCCGCCGGTATGGTAGTTGTAGGCTGGACAGTTGTGGTCGTCGCCGGTATTGTTGTTGTGGGCTGAGATGTTGTGGTTGTGGTCGGCGGCGCTGTTGTTGTCGAAGTCTGTGGTGAAGGAGCAAAATATGCCGTAACATCAGTGTTGCCGGTCATATTGATGGTGCACGTATCGCCGTCCTGTTCACTGCAGCCGAGCCACACGATGAAATTGTATCCTTCCTCCGGGACCGCTTCCAGGGAAACGAGGGTTCCTTTTTTAATGCGCGCTGTACACGCTTCGGGACAGCTGATGTCCCCGCCGTTCACCATTCCTGCCCCGGAGGGCTCAAGCGACACCGAAAGCATGACGCTGCTGGTCCCGCCGCCACCGCCACCTGATGTCGTTGTAGTGGGAGGGGAGGCGGCAATAAATGTTTTGCTGCTTCCATAAGCTGTTCCCTGGCTGTTTGTTGCATACGCCCGGACATAGTAGGTGGTGCCGGGAATCAGGCCTGTCAGGGTGCTGGTAAAAACCCCGGTTCCGGTGCCGTCGCTTGTCGTACTGTCGGCGGTGATCGGGTTTTCCGTTGTTGACCAGCACACGCCGCGGGCGGTAACTGCTGATCCGCCGTCAGAGCTGACATATCCACCGGCGGCTGCGGACTGTGATTCTGCTATTACCGAGACATCCCCGGTAACCACTACGGGCATATTCGGCGTGACCGTTATTGCTGTGGTGTCGGTTGTAATAAAGGCACCTCCAGACCCGGTAAATCCCTGATCATTGCTCATAATGGTAACGGATGCGGAACCGGCATAGCCGGTTGACGGTTGAAAAGTAAGACCGTTAAGAGTTGTGTTGATATCGGCAATGGAGCCGGTAAAAGACATTGCTGCATCCAATGTGCCGTCTCCGCCGGAAAATGTCAGGCCACCGGTGCCTCCGAGGGTCAGTGTGCCGTTTTCCGCGCTCAGGATAACTAACATATCATTTGCACCCGCATCAATATCGCTGACTGACAACGGATTCCCGTTTGCAGCAGAAAAGACCAGCCCCGTGTCAGCAGGTGTCGTTTGCGGTCCAGGCACCGTATTTGCCGGGGCATCATTTACTGCAGTAACGTTTATCGTCATTGTGCTGGTGTCCATCAGCAATTGGTTTCCGTCATGAACCGTGAACTGAAACTGCGCATAGGGTGCTGCGTTTTCGTTTTCTATGGGTATAAATTCCAGTTTGCCGTCATCAATATCTGCCCGTCCGATTTCCTGATCTATAACCACCGCTGCCCCGTCACGTTCAAGTGACCCGGGTGCCGGCAGGCTGGTAATTTTTATCTTGTGCATGATACCCACGGATAAAAAGTCATCCGCTCTGAATGTATACATAACATCCTCGCCTGTTGTTACGGAAACGTCCTCCCCCCACTGAAAAAAGGGATATGTTACGTTTTCAATAATGCCCCACAATGAGGTAAAATTCCATCCAGAAAACGTGGCCTGTGTCATCATTTCCGCGGTCGTCTTGCCCGCTGCGCCGCTGCCCACCCCGCTTGCCACACCCGTAGCAAGGCCTGATGTCTGCTTGTCCCAGTAGCTGCCGTCAACCGTTCCGCCGTCATTGTCTCCTAAAAAACCGCCGGTGGTTACAGCCCCGGCTACCGCACCCGTGCTGTAGCAGTTTCTTATCATGTTTTCACTGATTCCCGCGAGGCCGCCGACATGCTCGGTCCCGGACACCGGACTTGCGCTGTAGCTGCTTTCAATGGTATCGGCATTCACACCCACCAGGCCCCCGACACTATACGTCCCGGTAACCGGACCCGAGCTGTAACTTTCACTTATCGATCCATAGTCATTGATACCCACCAGGCCGCCGACATAATCCATCCCGGACACCTTGCTTGTGCTGTAGCTTTTATTCACCGAGCCCAAATCATTGTAACCCACCAGGCCGCCCACACCTGCAATTCCCGTCACGTTACCCTTGCTGTAGCTTCTTGAAACCGAACCGTCGTTGTACCCCACCAGGCCCCCGACTTGAAGGGGCCCGCTCACCGTTCCCGAGCTGTAACTTTCATGTATGGAGCCCATATCATTCCATCCCATCAGGCCGCCGGCCTGACCGATTTCGACAGTGGCACTTACCATTGCCGTGCTGTAGCTGTTTACAATCGATCCGTCGCCGACCCCAACAAGGCCTCCCACAATGCCTGCCCCACGCACCTCTCCGGCGCTGTGACTGCCGTTCACCGTCCCCAACTCATTAGCCCCCACCAGGCCCCCCACATATGCGGTCCCGGTAACAGCCGCCGTGCTGCGGCTGTTAACCACAGCGCCCAATCTATTGTACCCGACAAGTCCCCCGGCGTAAAAGGACCCGCTCACCATACCGACGCAGTAGGTGTTTGTAATCAAGCCCTTGTTATATCCCGCCATGATACCCGTATCATCATTGCCCATCACTGTAGCGCCGGTAATGGTTACATTTTGCACGGTTGCCCCGGTCCCCGTATACCCGAAAAGGCCCACTTCGTCTTCAGCCAGTCGGTTGATGTACAGGTTGGAGATGGTATGTCCCTGTCCGTCAAAGGAACCCGTAAAGGGTGTAGCTTCATCACCTATGGGTTCAAAGCCTTGACCGGCGTTCCAGTTAACAGTAGGAGATACGTCGAGATTGACGGTAAGCACGTATGAAGCGGCAAGATCATTTTTGATGGCCTGAAGCTGGTCAAGATCGGCGATTTCCGATTGGGCGCGTATGTCTGTCGGTACAAGCAGCACCGGCAGGGCCATACCATACAGCAGGGCAAGCAGTGTCTTCAGAAAGGAGTTCCTGTTGTTCATGTGTATCCCCCACGAAATTTTAAAAGACGGTAAGCTGCGTTCACGTTTAGAAACAGTTATACTATTTTGTCTGAAAAGTATGTCAGGATGCGGGGTGAATTGACTACTGATTTAGTAGATTTCACAAGGACATTTTAGCAGCATATGTCTCGTTTCCACAATAACTATTTTCTTCTTTCAGTCTGCTTTTTTCCCATACATCATGCACACCTAACAGCAAGGCACGAATAATGCCAAAAAAAGTGTGTGCGAATATATGAAAAACAATGTAATATCGGTCACATGCAAACATTGCAGAATTGTCCGCTCTCTACAGATGTGCCAACCAGGGCTTTTTTCTGCCAACAAAGTGGGCAATTGCACGTGTAAAAAACCTTTCAACTGATCAACATACCTGCCTGTCGGCTGTTTAACCGACATCGGAAATTATGGTATATATGGTAACGATACGTTCATGTCGCGCCTGGGGCATCTCCGGTGTTGATACCGGTATTTGCTGATAATGGTAATAAGCAGCATACTGATTTGTTGCCGATTGTGATGAAAGGAACAACCTATGAAGAGCGTTATTGTTTTGTTTCTGCTTATTTGCGCACTGGGGGCGGTTACCTATGTCAGGAACGTTGCCAAGTTCAATTATGAGGGAGCCGACGAGCCCGGTCATTCCTATCCGCCCACAGTCCAGGACAGGTTTATCGAGCAGTGCGAGCGCTCCTTTACCAGGGGCAGGGACAGCTTCTCACAAGGGAAAAAGAGGATCAGTGACAGCGAAATTCTGCGGCTGTGCGACTGCTGCCTGGAGCGCATGGAAGACACCATATCCTACAAGCAGTATGATGAGATTTCATCAAAGGTGGCGCTGGGATTCAAAACCGGCATGCCGGCCCGGTTCCCCGGCAAGCTCAGGCATCTTTTCAATGCATGCGCCAATGACCTGGGGTACGAAATATCAGGGGCTTTCTTTTGATACTTCGTGGGACACCGTATTCAATTCAGCTATGCGTACCTAATCAGGTGCCGTGTCCCCCGAACAGTAAAACGTTTACCGTGTCGGCTCAACCGGATACCAGGCCCCGCCCCAGTCGCTGGTATCGGTTATGGCAAGAAATTTCATCTGGGAGCCATCCTCCCGCATTACCAGGATGTTGCCGCCGGCAGTAAACGTGATCATCTTTCCACCCGGAGACCACCGGGGAAACCGTGCCCAACCGGCTGCGGTTGTCAGCTGTACCTTGTTTGAGCCGTCGGCGTCCATGACCCAAACCTCGGCGCTGTAAAAGCCGGGCCCGCTTGTATAGACGATCTTCCTGCCGTCGGGGGACCATGCAGGCTGGCTATCGTGTGTTGAGGCGGAGGTGAGCCGGGTCTGACTTGATCCGTCGCTATGCATAACAAATATGTCGTCCTGGTATACCCCCGAGCCATCGTCAGCATTTCTCACAAAAGCGATCTTATCACCCGCGGGAGACCATGCCGGGAAGTTGTCACCGACGGTGTTGTCGGTGAGCCTTTCAAGACCTGTCCCATCCGCTCTTATGGTATAAATCTCAGTGTTTGACGGAGAGTCTGTCCAGCTTCCAAAGGCGATCCTGATACCATCCGGTGACCAGGTGGGATCGAAATCACCGCCGGTATTGCCGGTGATGACGGTTGGATTCGAAAATATCTCCCCGGCTGCCCTGGAGCCGGCAGCGTCAAGCAGTCCGGCTTCATCAACATCCCAGACCACGATGTCCGCATTGGATTGGTCCGGCGTAAAGGATGCCGCAAGATTTTGCCCGTCCGGGCTGAATTCAAAATAGCCGTACCCCAAACGGTTCGGCGGTTCTTCCCATGGTGCTGGACTGCCGTTTCCGAACACAATCGACTCATTGTCTGAGGACCAGGCCAGCTTAATTACCATTGTCCTGATTCTGTCCTCGGCAGTGCCGCTGCCGTCGGACTCCAGGTACGTCAGCACATAGGTTCCCTCCTCTTGAGGCGGTCCGGTGGGTGCGGGTGTTTCTATGGGCCAGGGGGCTGCGGAGGGGCCCGGCGTTGTTGTGGTATCCGGACCGGGAGTTCCCCCATTATCCTCACAGGATGCAAACATGGCGGCAATCGCCATTCCCAGCAGCAAAACGGCATGTGGTATTTTTTTTTTTAACATTGGTATTTCTCCTCTATGTGTGGCGCCCCGCCCTTAGAAGAGAATTCCATAATTCCTGTTTCAACAGCTGAGGTGAAGGGCACCGACTACCTTCGTGCCTTTACTGACATATTCATTAAAACGTTTGCAGGCCCGCTCCGTTGGATCGACAACAAGCGTTATGTTTCTTTTCTTTAAAGCCCGTTCGGTGGCGTCCGGCACCGACATGGCGCCGTAGGCACCGGTGCCGACGACGAGCACATCGGGTTCATAGCGGATGACCTCCTGCAGGTCCTCCATTGCCAGGGAGTGCCCACGAAGACGGAACCAGCCGGCATGCACACGGTCGGGAAAGACGATGACATCATCATGAAAACGCTTACCGTCTATTGTGATTGATCCAAACGAGTAGCGCTGAATGTTCATATCGTTTTTTTAAAGTCAGGGTTTCTTAAAAAGATTATCTGTTTCTTCAGCGCTGAGCAGTCCCTGCTCTTGCACGATCTCCAGTATTGTTTTGCCGGCGGCATGTGCGTCACGGGCAACCTGCGCGGCCCGGTCATTTCCCATGACGGGAACAAGATAGGTCGCAAGGGAGAGGCTCCGGTGGGCCGCATCACGGCAGCGCGTCGGGTCGGCTGTTATGCCGCTGACGCACCGGTCGGCAAAAAGCTGCGAGGCAGTAGCCATGATATCAATGGACTGAAGAAGATTGTATGCAATTACCGGCAGCATTGTGTTGAGCTCAAAAGCGCCGCCCTGGCCTCCCAGGGTGATGACCGTGTCGTTGCCGACGACCTGTGCGGCAACCTGAACGACCACTTCCGGGATAACCGGGTTCACTTTGCCGGGCATGCTTGAGGACCCGGGCTGAAGCGCGGGCAGGGTGATTTCGCCGATGCCGCACCTGGGGCCCGAGGAGAGCCAGCGTATGTCATTGGCAATCTTACTAAGGGATACCGCCACTGTTTTGAGTATGCCGCTTGTTTCGACCGCCGCGTCCTGTGCTGCCTGTGCCTCGAAATGATTCTCCGTTTCACAAAAGGCACAGCCGGTCTCCCGTGCTATCAGAGCGATTACCCCGGGAGCAAAATCAGGGTGGGCATTTACCCCGGTGCCGACGGCCGTTCCGCCGACGGCAAGACGGAGCAGTGATGGCTCACACGCGGTAATGCGCTCTATGCCCAGTTCAATCTGCCGGGCATAGGCGCCGAATTCCTGGCCGAGAGTTACGGGCAGAGCGTCCTGAAGATGGGTCCTGCCCGGCTTCAGGACATCGCGCAGCTCGTGCGCCTTGCTGTGTAAACTTTCTGCAAGGCCGCGCAGTGCGGGCAGGAGCTGTTCGCGGATACCTGTCACGGCCGCGATGTGCAGGGCGGACGGGATAACATCGTTGCTTGACTGCCCTTTGTTTACCTGATCGTTGGGGTGGACCGGGGACTTGCCGCCGCGCTTTCCGGTCAGTATTTCGTTTGCCCTGCCGGCAACGACCTCATTCATATTCATGTTGGTGGAGGTGCCGGAACCGGTCTGAAAGACGTCCACAACGAACTGGTCCGCCATCTGCCCCTGCCTGATTTCCCGTGCGGCCTGTTCAACGGCATCGGCCTGCTGTGCCGGCAGCAGCCCCAGGCTCCTGTTGACCGCGGCGGCGCACTGTTTGATCAGTGCCAGTGAGCGTACAAAAACACGCGGTAAGGCAAGTCCGCTTACTGAAAAGTTTTCACGGGCGCGCTGGGTCTGGGCCCCGTAATAGGCATGCCCGGGGACAGTGACCGCGCCCATGGTGTCGTGTTCCTGCCTGGGGGTCATGAATCTTTCTCCCATAGATATTTTACCGGCGCTCCCCCGGTTGAGTCAAAGTAGGCAATCCTGTCAGGGACTATTTTGATCATATTCAGCTGGGGTTTTGCCTCCTCGGGAAAGGGCCTGTTGAATGATGACATGCTTATTTCATCAAGGCGCATGACGTCAAAGCCCCTGTTGAACGCTTCCGGATCAGCATCGAGTTTGATGATGTGTGCCGTGCCCCACATCTGCAGCCCCCGGGCGTTTTTCATATACCCTTTCCCAACGGGTATGTAAACCGCCAGACACACTTTCGGGTTTGCTTTCATGTTTTCCAGCTTTTCACCAAGGTCGGAAACAAAATACATGGTGAGTCCGTCATTTCTGGCATCCACGGGAGTGTTCCGGGGTTCATTGTCCCGGCAGGTTGCCAGTGCACAGGTAAAATAATTTTCACCGTGCTCGCGAAGAAAATCAAGGATAATACTTTCTACTTCGGCTCTGCTTTTTTCCATACAGCCCTCCATGGTTATGGTTCGCCACCCGCAGTACCGGGAATTTTTTTCCTCCTGCTCAGTGCTCCAGGCATTGCGGACATATCTTATGTATGTTCACGATAGTGAAATAAGAGTAAAATATCAACCAAATTTTTACGATTAATAAAAAAAAAGTATATATTATTCCATATGATCATTTTGTATAATTAAAATGGCATATAATATGCTTACCTTTTCAGTACGATTGTTTGTACTTTCTTGGGACCTTTGCGTTCACAATGGTGGAAAAGGTATAGGTGCTTAACGTATCTTTAAAAGAGGGGACGATATGAACGAAAAAATTTCAGAAGATGTTGTGGGGCAGGAAAAATCCGAAGAACAGGCAGAAGGGACCGCCAGTGATGCGGGGCCGCTGGGTCTTGATATCGGGACCACCAATATTGTCGTAGCGGAAAATAACGGAAAAAAAATAAAGGCGACAAAAGAACTTAATGCGTTCTTTTCCATACCCTACTCGAATCTTATTAAGCGGACCCTGGTAAAGGACGGGGTGTCCTTTTGCAACAAGGACGGCAATCTCTATATAATCGGCTCATGCGCCGAGGAGTTTGCCACCATGTACGGTGCCGACACCCGCAGGCCGGTAGAGAGCGGGCTTTTGAACCCGAAAGAAGAAGAGTGCATAGAAGTAATCAAGGCAATCATGGACACCGTTATCAGAAAGCCGCATCAGCGGGGAGAGACAATCTGTTTCAGTGTTCCCGGCGAACCCCTGGACAGGTCAACCTCCATTGTTTTCCATGAATCGGTTATCAGAATGCACCTCCAGAGCATGGGTTTTTCACCGCTGTCGGTTAATGAGGGGCTGGCCGTAGTGCTGTCGGAACTTGCCGGCACCAATTTTACCGGCATAGGGATCAGCATCGGCGGCGGCATGTGTAACATCTGCTTTTCCTATCTCTCGGTGCCGGTAATAACCTACAGTATACAGAAGGGCGGGGATTATATTGATACAATGGTCGCCAGCGCAGTTGGATTGCCCGCAACAAAGGTAAAGCTGCTGAAAGAAGAGGAGCTTGATTTGTCCGGCAAACCCAAAAACAAGATAGAAACGGCGCTGCACATTTACTATGATGAGCTTTTTTCCATCCTGCTGCAGAGCCTTGAGCGGGTAATGGGCACGTCGGACAAGATGCCCAGGATATCAAAGGATATTCCCATTGTGCTGAGCGGCGGCTCCGTTATACCAAAGGGGTGCCGGGAAAAGTTCGGCAAGGCAGTGCGCGACATAGACCTTCCCATCAAGGTTTCCGATATCCGGATTGCCGAAAAGCCCCTCTACGCAACAGCAAAAGGTTCCCTTAAGATGGCAATGGAAGAGGTCGGAGCATAGCATGTCCCCTTGCATATGTGTCTACTCACAAGACAGCACGAGGGGGAAAATCGTTTTTAAATCCCTTGAGGCAAACGGCATTGAACCGGTGCTGTGCGTCACCGCCGCGTCGCTTAAGGAAACGGTCTCCCGGAGTGCGGCTGATTTTATTATATTCGACCTGAAAGACACGTTCTGGGACGGGCTTGCTGTTTTGAGGGACCAGTCAAAAGCCCTTCGCGGCACGGTAATCATCGTTCTTTGTGACGCCGCAAGGCTGCCTTTGCTGAAAAAACAGACCGCCCTCATGAAGAACATCCTGTGCGCACCGGACCCCCTTAATCCCGATTTCATCGTTTCAATGGTGGACTATCTTACGAAAGAGCGGGCAAAAAAAAAAGTGTTCTCACACGCTCTGTAAACAGATTTTTTCTGATCATTTCCCTTGTCAGGCAATGTATCAACCAAAACGCGCCTGTTGTAACGACCCTTGCCGTCGGTATTCTGGGAGGCTATCTCTTCTGGTGCTATGCCACACTGCCGGAAATACACATCCTTGATGATTATGTTCCCTATGAAGCATCAAAGCTGTTTTCATACGACAATGAGCTGCTGACAGAGTTTTACGTTGAACGCCGCAGCTTTGTCCCCCATGACAGCATCCCCCAGCATGTCAAGGATGCGTTTGTTGCGGTGGAAGACAAGCGGTTCTATGACCATTTCGGCATAGACTTTGTGAGAATCATCGGTGCGTTCCTCAAGGATATCGAGCACCAGGCATTTGTGGAGGGGGGCAGCACCATTACCCAGCAGCTGGCAAAGATGCTTTTCCTGTCACCGGAGAAGACCATTACGCGCAAGATCAAGGAAATCTTTCTCTCCCTGCAGCTTGAAAGGAAATATTCGAAACATGAAATCCTGGGAATATATCTCAACCAGGCGTACCTCGGTACGCGATCCTATGGTATTGAGGCGGCTTCCCAGACCTATTTCGGCAAATCGACACGCCATCTATCAATTGCCGAAGCTGCCCTGCTTTCGATCCTGCCCAAGGCACCGTCGAAGCATTCGCCCTTTGCCGACCCCAATACCGCAATAAGGCGCAGAAATAATGCCCTCACCAAGATGCGCGAGCTGGGCTTTATCACCATGCAGGAGTATGACAGCGCCATCGTTACAGCCCTCCCCGCAAAACCCCATGCCAGGAACTACAAGGCACCCTATTTCGTTGATTACATGCGAAGCGTGCTTGAGGAGAAATTCGGCGGAAGGCTGTATACGTCGGGCCTGAAGATTTATTCCTCCCTTGATTATGCCATGCAAAAAGCGGCGGAACAGGCAGTCGCCGGCGGCATTACAGCCCTTGAAAAGCGCGGGGTCAGCGGGGTGCAGGCGGCCCTTATCGCCGTTGACGTGCAAACGGGCCGTATCAAGGCAATGGTCGGGGGAACCAATTACAAGCAGACCCAGTTTAACCGTACCACCCAGGCAATGCGGCAGCCCGGATCGGCATTTAAACCCATTGTGTATGTAACTGCCCTGTGCCGGGGATACTCCCCCCGTGATATAATCGATGATGAAAAATTTTCATATATTCGGGATGAGGGCATATGGACCCCCCAGAATTACGGGGGTAAATATCACGGAAAGGTTTCCCTGGAAAAGGCCCTGGTGAGCTCACTCAATGCAGCCACGATAAATCTTGTTCGAAGCGTGGGTATAACAAACGTTATTGCAACCGCAAAAAACCTGGGCATCAGGAGCACTATCCGGCCCTTTGATTCATCCGCGCTCGGCGCCTCGGAGATGACCCTGATGGAGCTGGTGTATGCCTATGCGGCGTTCAGTCACGGCTATCGGGTGAATCCGGTATGCATCGACAGGGTCATAGACCGGGAGAAGCAGTTCGTTATGGAACCGTCCATTTCACGGGAACAGGTCATAGATGACGCAGTGGTGGCCGATATGAAGTCCATGCTCGGTGCTGTTATGCGATCAGGCACCGGAAGAAGGGCGCGTGTGCTCAAGCGCACGACATACGGTAAAACCGGCACGACCAATAATTATGCTGATGCCTGGTTTGTGGGATTCGACGAAACGATCGTGGCGGGCGTGTGGATCGGCAGAGACAACCGCAGGACAATAGGCAACAAAGAGACCGGTGCCAGGGCAGCGCTGCCCATCTGGATCGAGTTTATGAAGAACATCAGAAACGGCAACGGGCTGAGGAAAACACACGTTGCCGCTGTGCGGTAAAAAACTTATTATCCTTACTGTTCCGGCCTACCCGGCTGCCTTGACAATTTTTTTTCCTGCGCTATTGTTGATGCACGCGGTCACTTTTCCCTTGCAACAAAACCTAAGGCGTTCATAAAACATGGCAGAAGATACAGGGCTCATAAGGAGTTCACGATTTAATCAGGATTTTCTCGGGCTGAACGCCCTTGAGGAGCGCGGATTTATTCGGTGGGTTTTTCACCCGGGAATGCTGTTCGCCTCTTCTGAAACCTGGTGGCAGGCAACCGGACCCAGAAAGAATCCGCATGAGGGTATCGACTTCTGTTTTTTCAGGGATAATAAAAAACAAATCCACAGCCTCGGAGCCGCACTGAAGGTGCCCGTCATGTTTGACGGAAGGGTCGTTAAAATCGACGACGACTTTCTCGGAAAATCCGTTTTTGTCCGACACACGATCAATGATGCAAACGAAATGCAGCTCTGTTCATTTTACGGTCACACCCGGCCGCTGCCGGAAACCGTCCGGGGTGCTGATGTGCAGGCGGGCAGCGCCATAGCCGCCATTGCTGATACCGGACATACAAAAAACAAAATGCTGCCCCACCTTCACGTTTCCGTCGGGTGGATAGAGAAGGGCTACCCGTGCGAGCAGCTGAGCTGGGAAATCATAGGCAATCCCGGTGTGGTGCGTCTCATGGATCCCCTGGAGCTTATGTCCTGCCGGTACGAGACCATCCCCCATGAAACATTACGCGATGCAGGTGTGATGAATCCGCACATCAAAGGCAAAGACCTGCCGTAAACCGTAATGCCGGTGCACGTACGTTCAGCCGGTAGCAGTGTCCCATATAACCCTGGGAACGTGTGCAGGCCCCCTGACCCTCCCCTGCGTTCGTTCCCGGGGATAGCCCAGGCAGTGGGAGACATAGCGTACCCCCTCGATACGGCGCTCGCGGTTGCGGTGCTGGTGGCCGTATACATGGACCGCCGATCCCAGCTTGCGTATTTGACGGTCCAGCTGAGAGCATCCGGCCACCCGGCTGAAATTGAATTTCGGCTGCGGATCTTTAAGGGGCACCGGCAGGCCGCTGATTTCTTCTGCCGTCATGAACATGAGCTCTTTTCTGGGAAGAAAATGGCTGAACGATATAACGGGTGCGCCGCAGCCGACGATCATATGGGTATCGTTCAGGGAAAGAAAGTGTCGGGCAGGGCTTTCACCACCCTGCAGGGCCGGCCATTTCACCGCCCGTTCGTCGAACCACATCCTGAGCGATGGATCTTCACCCTTTTTGGGAACATACAGGCTGTGAGGTGATTCCTCCGGCTTTTCATACCAGGAGTGAAGGGGAACGATCCACACGCCGGACGCGTCCCCGGCCCCGTTGAGCCGTGCCGGACGGGTCAGCACCCCCAGTGCTTCGCACAGCCGCTGCAGGCAGTGAAATTTTTCCATGGAGTTTTTATGTGCATTTGACCGGAGCCACAGGTCGTGATTGCCCGGCACAAAAAAAATGTGCGCAAACTTGGGCCGCAGGCTCTGGATGGTCCGGGCAAAAAGATCCGTATCATGGCTGATATCACCGGCAATGATCAGGGCGTCGGACAGGTAGTCGGCATCGGAAAGGCTTTGCACGAGCTGCATGTTTTCATGATAATCGGTGTGAAGATCTGACAGGGCAACTATTCGCACGGGTTTGTTCCTTCATACCGGCAGGTCCGTCCTGATCAGGAGGCCTGCCCGTTTGTTTTTCTGCGCAGTTTGCGTTCAATGCGCTGCAGGCGCCGGATGAGCCCCTGCCTGGCAGCGGCGCAGCCGCCGGGGCCGCCAATGCGCTCAAGAATAGAAATGTTTTCCAGTGCCCGCCGGGTATACGCCTGTGCGCGCTGCAGGTCCCGTATGTGGTGCTCGAACGTCTTTGCAAGCTCCACATACGGCTCAAGACAGAACCCCCTGCCCCGGATGGCCTTTTCCCACAGCCGGCAGGCACGATGGTACTCTTTCTTTTTCTTGTAAAGGTGCGCAAGCCTGAGAAGCATCTGCCTTCTTTCCTCATCGGTCCCGGCTGCGGCAACACCGCCGGCATAGAGGGCTTGTGCTTTTGCGGTTTCGTCCAGCGCCTCCAACAGCCGTCCCACTGCCAGGCGGTCAAGCGGTACGATGTCGGTTCCCTGGTCTGACTCAAACAGTTCCAGCATGAGGGTGAGCAGCGTGACCATGCTCAGGATGTCAAGCCGGTTGTGGTAGAAGACCGGTGCAAGGGGGCGGGGGTCCGCGGTGCGAAGGTAGCGGAAATATGTCTCCGGAATGAGGTGCGAGGCAATATCGCCCGTTCTCTTCACCCCGAGCAGTGCAGACTCGAGATTCTGCAGGGAACAGCCTGACAGATGGTTTTTCCACAGGCGCCGCGCGGTATAGAGCAGATCCAGATGATTGAATCCGCCGGGAAACGGCGTCACGCGCTGCAGAACCGCCCGGTTGTGCACAAGGGGCAGATCATACGACTTGCCGTTAAAGCTTATGAGCGCACCGTCTTGTTCGACCCGCTGTTCAAGAAGGGTTGCAAGCTCACGGAGCATCCCTGGCTCGTCGTCAAAGCCCCGGAGAAAGAACTGGTCGACCACGAATCTCCCCGGCTCAAAATAGCCGACCCCGATGATAAAGGCAAAGGTCCCGACACCCCCGGAAAGGCCGGTAGTCTCAGTGTCGAAAAAAAGGAGCCGGTCAGGGGCAATAGGGGGAAGCTCCATGTCTTTTGCAATGTAGTTCAGACCGGTAAGGTTTGTCTCAAGGAGCCCGGCAACGGCAAATCTGCCGTGACGGTGTGTCAGGGGAAACTCACAGCGCGTGCGCCAGAAGGAGCCCGCGCTGTTTTTTATCTGTCTGCCGGGCATCAGCCGCGAAAGATCAGAGGGGGGCTTTCCGGTTTCACGCCGGCCGGCGGTTCGACAGTGGCTTTTATCCAGCCGGGCAAGTTTGTCCTTAAGGCTCATTTAAAAAAGTCCGTATTTGTAAAAGCATACCTTTTAGCCATGTGACCTGAATATCTTTGAGCGAATCGGGGACAATAAAATAGTTTCCGGAAGAATGAGCAGTAATATGGTAATACTTTGATTCAATCCCGTTGGGATTGAAAGCCTACGGCGCTTTGCCTGCTCCAAAGAGCGCAGCTTCCGCCCCAGCGGATCAAAGTATTCAAAAGAAAGGGCACCCGTTTGATCGGGCCTACGGCTACCCTCGCTAGAGCACCTTGCTGCGGCGGGCCAAAAACTCGCTTCGCTCAAACAGTTTGGCCCTTTACTCCGCAGCAAGATACTCAGACTCGGCGCGATCAAAATGGGAGCAAAACTTATGGCCCCTTATGGGGGCCATCCTAAAACCTCACCGGATTATCAATCTCCCATCCCGGTCTCGATGATCTGAACGGTGCTCTGTTTTCCCGTTTCGCCGACCTCCAAAACGGGCCCCACACAGGAGGGACATCCCCTATCACAGGGGCAGTCCCGTATGAGCGCCGCCGCAGCGCCCAGCAGCCGGTGGTGCAGCTCGTAGAGTTTCTCGCTGAACCCAACCCCCCCGGGATAGCTGTCGTAGATATACAGCGCGGGCTCCTTGTGAAAGGGGGATTTCAGCATGGGGACGGCAATAATGTCTTTGGGATCGCACATGATATAGAGCGGGGCGACCATGCCCATAACATTGCCCAGACCTTTCATCCCGGCGGCAAAATCAAGGCCCCGGTCCCGGACCCGCTGCTCGGCCTCGGTGTGTATCTGCCACATATACGACGTGGTGTGCATTTCAAGCTCCGGCAGCGCTATTTTTCCGAAGCCCACGTTTTCGTGGGTGTGGAGCTTGATTTTTTTGTACATGGTGGGGGTGGTGGTCACGGATATTTCACCGTGGGCCTTGGAGCCGAGGGCAAGTTCCGCCTGTTCAAAGAGATCCAGGACCCGTATGTCGGTTTTTACTTCCGCGTCGGTGTAGTAGTCTACATCAACTGCGCGGACATATGCCTTACGACGCTCCCAGTCGAGCTTCTCGACATGAAACTGGCGGCTCTGATGGATATAGATTGCCTCATCATGGATGAGCAGCGGCGCCGTGTACAGGTCGACCTCGCCGATCACCCTGTTGTCGCGGGTGGTATCGATGATCACGAAATTTTCAGGCGTCGCGCTGCGCAGGCTTACCTCCTCGGCAGGGTATGACTGGCTGGTCCAGTGGTAGCGATTTTCCTGCCGCTGCAGGACCTCATGCTCTTCAAGGTATTCAAGCAGCTCGGCCGTGGCATCCACGCCGAACCGCTCCCGGTCTTCAAAGGGCAGTTCAAAGGCACCGCACTTGACATGGCTCATGAGAATAATCAGGTTGTCGGGATTGACGACGCCGCTTTCCGGCGATTTGCCGAAAAAGTAGTCGGGATGATTGACAATATACTGATCAATGGGGCTGCTCGATGCGACCATGATTGCAACGGATACGCCCGCCTTTCTTCCGGCGCGGCCCGACTGCTGCCACGTGCTGGCTACCGTGCCGGGATATCCCACCATAACGCATGAGTCGAGCTCCCCGATGTCGATGCCGAGCTCAAGGGCATTGGTGCTCACAACTCCCCTGATCTCACCGGTCCTGAGCCCCTGCTCAATCTGCCTGCGCTCGCTGGGGAGGTAGCCTCCCCGGTACCCGACCACCTGCTTCATGGGCTTTCTGCTTTTTTTCATCAGGTCCCGGAGGTAGGTGGTCAGAATCTCTACGTTCATGCGGCTGCGCGCGAAAAGAATGGTCTGGACACCATGCAGCAGGAACCGCTGTGCAATGCGGGTCCCCTCCTTTATTACCGAGCGGCGGATTCCCAGCTGGCGGTTGAGCACAGGGGGGTTGTACAAAATAAAATGTTTCTCCGCCCGGGGAGCGCCGCTTTCATCGATGAGATGCACGGGCTTTTCAATGATCTTTTCGGCGAGCTCCCGGGGATTTGCAATGGTGGCCGAACAGCAGATGAAGGTCGGGTCGGCGTTGTAGAATGCGCAGATGCGTTTGAGGCGCCTGATGACATTTGCCAGATGGCTCCCGAACACGCCCCGGTAGTGGTGGACCTCGTCGATCACAACGCAGGAGAGGTTCTCAAAGAGCTTGATCCACCTGGTGTGGTGGGGAAGAATTCCCTGGTGAAGCATGTCGGGGTTGGTCACCACGATGTGGCCCGATGTGCGGATTGCCTTTCGGGCACTGACCGGCGTGTCGCCGTCGAATGTGTAGGTTTTGATATTTTCTTCAAGAAGGTCCGCGATGCTCTGGAGCTCTACCACCTGGTCCTGGGAAAGGGCTTTTGTGGGAAACAGATAGAGTGCCCGGGTGTCGGGCCGTTCGAGCACGCGCTGTATGACCGGCAGATTGTAGCACAGGGTCTTGCCCGATGCGGTTGGGGTAACAACGACAATGTTTTCACCCGCGCGTACCCGTGCATATGCCTGCTCCTGGTGGCTGTACAGCCGGTCGACGCCCATGCGCTGAAGTGCCGAGGCCAGCTTCGGGGAAATGTCGGCGGGAAAGTCACGGTATGTGCCCGGCGACGGGGGGAATGTCCGCCATTCGGTGACCCGGTCTATAAAAGCGCGGTCCTGTTTGAGGTCCTGCAGAATCTCGCTCACATTCCTGTCAGGATAGGTTCGAAGCTTCATGGCTGGTTGACTTCCGAAATGTGTATGATTTTATACTACATATGGCAATTATAATACTCATACTACAACATATATACATCATGATAACGCTACCGTAAAGGTAAAAGAATTTTTACGAAACGGTGAATGATATTCCCCTCCTGTGGAGGGGAATGGGAGTAAGAAATGAGATGGTAGTACGGTTTACCAGCAGGTGTGCTTTTATGACGAGATCCCGCCCTTCTGGCGGACAGGAATGCTGGTCCATTATTTTGATGTGAAACAGAAGCAGGGGGGTACAGAGAAACGGCGCTGCGGTTTTCCTATGTTCTGTGGGGCCATTCCATGTACCTCCCTGTAACGTGGAATTCAGACACTGTTCTTATCGACATTTTTTTTTAAAGTATGAGCGGAGAATGGCGGCATTACCCTTGACACGACATCCGCCAGTCTTTATACTGCCCGAATGACGATTGTAAACACGACACCGTAACGGAAGGAACATGGAGAAAAGAGTGCATCTTGCGCATTATTTCCGGTATTTTTGGGAAGAGCCCGGTCTGCTCGTGGTAACCGGTGAGGCCGAAGAGATTTACCGGGGATACGCTGCCTATAATGAACGGTACGGTATTGCCGATGCGGATCCTGGGGCTGCAATGCTGCTTAAACGGCTTTTTGCCGGGGCAGGGCTTGCCGCTGTTTCCCTTTCACCACGTGAATCATGGGGCTGGTCCCTGGCCGTCCCCGGCTCAACGGTTGGTCTTTTTTGCGGGGTTGAGCCCGAAGGGATGGTATGCGGGCGTGTGCTTGAAAGCGACTCGTCCCAGCAGGAAGCCGCCGTACAGCGGCAGGACGGCAGGTCTCCATGTACCCAAAGCCATTTCACCCTGACCGGCAGCGATCCGGCCGGTGCTGTTGAGCGCTATTTCGAAGAGGCCCAGCAGATACTTGCGCGCGTTGCTGTTGATGACAACGGTAAAGGCGTCCTTGTTTGCCCCCTGCCGGGCGGGCGTTTTGATGTTATCGGCGGGCTTGAAAACCATGAGCTTATTTCACGGTGCTTTCATATGGCCGCCGCCGGGGAGATGAACCGGCTTGAGGAGGTGCTGCTTTTTTATGAATGCCGCTGTAATGACGAGGTGATGCTCTCCATGATAACCGGCCTGCCCCGGCAGCAGCGAAAGGAGCTGTGGAAGGACACGGACGTAATCAGCGTTGTGTGTCCTCGCTGCGGGAGGTCCTACACGGTGCGGCAGCAATAGCCCGGACTATTGTTGCGTTCCTAAAATACATTTAATGAATCATAAAAAACTATTGTTATGGTTCTGCTTCCGGTAATAAGTAAAAGGATGCAAGGATTCGCCCGGTTAATTAGCCGGCAAGCTGACATATTTGCAGGCTAACAAGCAACGCCGCTGAAGATAAGAAGACAACAAAGAGATTTTTGATTTTTTTTACCCGCTTGCCGGCCTGTTCGCATGTTGGCTTCAACATCTCACTTGGATCCTGGAATCCTAGGGCCCTTTGTCCCTTCTATATACGCAGCATTATTCTGCGATGTTCGGTTCGAACAGCTCATTATTCCCCGGCCACGACTCCAGCCGTACAAGAAGCCCCTTTTATTTTGACAAAGCAGGGTTTTTTACCTATAATCAAAACCGTTTTAATCAACAACAATCTTATATTTTTTTTACCATCATGGCACCACAGGAACAGGAAACATTCTACATTATTTCGTACCGGGATCCCACAGACAATGAGATGGTGCGCCTTAAGGCACGCAGCGTAACCGATTCAACCCTTGGCCTGAGCTTTATAGCTATTGCGGATTTTATTTTCGATACCAATTCTCTTGTGGTAAATCCGGCTGAAGAAGCCTTGAAGAAGCGGTTTGCCGCAGTCAAAACCCTCCACATTTCAATCTATACCATTCTTTCAATTGAAGAAGTCGGTGCCGAACACAGCGGGCTGAAATTCAAGCAGGATAAATCAAACCTTATTGTACTGCCCACAAATAACCGTTCACCCAAAAGCAGCTAGTTTTATCTATCTTGACAATTTTATGTTCCCCTGTATAAGATGGTAATAATTTTATATGGAGAAGGGAAGGATTATTGCCATGCTTGTAGGCATTGATGTCGGTGGTACCCATACGGATGCGGTTCTCCTTGACGACCGGGGCGTTGTTGATTCCTTTAAGGTTGTAACAGATCACCATAACCTTCTGACGTCCATACATGAAGCGCTGGCCGCGGTTACGAAGAATACCGACAAAGGTGCCGTTACGAGAATAAATCTTAGCACCACCCTTTCAACCAACGCCATCGTGGAGGACAGGCTTGAGGATGTGGGGGTTATCGTTTCTTCCGGACCGGGCATAGATCCCGAAAATTTCAGAATTGGAAACTGTTATGTTGTTATTCCCGGATCAATCGACCACCGGGGTACGGTAATAAAGGACCTTGACCAACAGGAGCTCAAACAGGCGGTCAAACGGTGCAGCACCCGGGGGGTCAGGGTGTTTGCCGCAGTAACGAAATTTTCAACGCGAAATCCGGACCAGGAGAATGAAGTCGCCCGACACGTCGAGGAACTCTCTGATTTTATTACCCCGGGGCATACCATCTCGGGCAATTTGAGCTTTCCCCGCCGCGTAGCAACCGCGTACTACAACTCCGCCGTCTGGCGCATTTACAACCGGTTTGCAGATGCCATACAGGAAAGCATCCGCAACCTCGGTATTGAAGCGCAGCTGAATATTTTGAAAGCCGACGGCGGGACAATGCCCTTTGATTTGGCAAGAAAACTGCCGGTTGAGTCGATACTGTCTGGCCCGGCGGCAAGTATTATGGGAATTATTTCGCTGTGCGATATAACCGAGGATTCAATCATTCTGGATATCGGCGGGACGACAACCGATATAGCCGTGTTTGCTTCCGGCGCCCCCCTTCTTGAGCGTGACGGTGTTGCCCTCAATGCACACCGCACCCTGGTTCGTGCACTGCAAAACAAATCAATAGGCATCGGGGGTGATTCAGCACTGTGGGTTTCGGGTGACAGTGTCAAGGCGGGGCCCCACAGAGAAGGGCCTGCCATGGCCAACAACGGCAATGTTCCCACCCTTGTTGATGCTTTGAATGTTACCGGTGCTGCTGCCTGCGGAGATACGGTAAAGTCGGCCGGCGGTATTGCCGAGCTGGCAAAAAAGCACGGCCTGTCATCCGACCGGCTTGCGGCTCAGGCCGTAGCCTGTGCCGTTGATACCATAAAAAAAGAAGCAGACGCGCTTCTGCGACGGATACATGAACGGCCGGTTTATACCATACACGAGATGCTTGAGGGAACAGCCATTGTGCCGAAAAAACTCTATATCATGGGAGGGCCCGCACAGGCGTTTTCCGGCCTGCTGTCTGATACATTCGGGATGGAAACGGTCACTCCGGAGAACTACGCGGTGGCAAATGCCATTGGGGCTGCCGTGGCAAAGACAACCTTTGACGTGGAACTGTTTGCAGATACCTGCAAGGGCCTTATAGTGGTGCCGAACCTGAATATCAGAAAGCGTACTCCCCGGAGCTATTCCGTCCGGGAAGCCCGGGAGGATGCAAAGCAGTTCCTCATGGACTACCTGGGCGCTTTAGGTATCGGCGTGGCGGAATCAGAGATTGAGATACTTGAATCATCTGAATTTAAGATGGTACAGGGATATCACAGCTCCGGAAGCGACATACGGGTCAAATGCCAGGTAAAGCCCGGTGTGGTAATGAACGTGCATGGTTTAACGTGAACAGCAAAGCCGGTGCTCTTTGCATCCGGTACAACGATTACCAGGTGAGGGAGTCATGATTACAGCACGAAACAGCATGGGACTGATTTTTTTTCCGGCATATGACTGGGCAATTTCTCCGTCACACCCCGAGCGGGAAGAGCGGCTTTTGTATACCCAGGACCAGCTGTGGGAAGAGGGTGTTTTTGATATCAACGGCATACGGGAATTTAAGCCCGACATTGCCGTTGAACAGGATGTTATGCGGGCCCATTTCTGTTTTCCGGACGTTGCCCGGGTGACCACCAGTTCCCACATGATTTCCGCCGGCGGTGCCATACGTGCCGCACGCCTTGTGATGGAAGGGGAGACGGACAGGGCCTTCGCCCTGGTGCGCCCTCCGGGACACCATGCAATGAAGGCGGTGCACGGCAACAGGGGATTCTGCAATATTAATAATGAAGCAATCATGATTGAATATATCAGGGACCACTACGGCAGAAAGAAAATCGCGCTTGTGGATACCGACTGCCACCACGGTGACGGATCACAGGATATGTACTGGCATGACCCGGATGTGCTGTATATTTCCATCCACCAGGACGGCAGGACCCTGTACCCGGGATCAGGATTCGTCAGTGAGCAGGGGGGGCCGAACGCCCGGGGGCGGACCATTAATATACCCCTGCCCCCCGAAACCTCCGAGGACGGATTTTTATATACCGTTGAAAACATGGTGATGCCCATTATTGATGACTTTAAACCCGATCTTATCGTCAACTCTGCCGGGCAGGACAACCACTATACCGATCCCATTACGAATATGAATTTTTCCGCCCAGGGCTATGCCCTGCTCAACGAGCGGCTGGCCCCCGACATTGCGGTGCTGGAGGGGGGCTATTCCATCCAGGGCGCGCTTCCCTATGTTAATCTGGGCATTGTCCTTGCCATGGCCGGTGTCGATTTTTCACACGTAAGGGAGCCCGATTACAACAAGCAGGCAATCCAGCAGTCACGGCAGACGGATGACTACATCAAGCGGCTTACCGATACCGTTTTGAAAAGCTATTTCGATCCCGATCCGGACAACAGCTATGTTGATTCGGACGGCTATGCCGTTAAAAAGAAGAGCATATTTTATGATACCGACGGCATCAGGGAAAACCAGCTTGAATCAATAAGGGTGTGTGACAGCTGTGCCGGTGTGATCAGCATCGAGTCATCCTCGTCTGTTAATGAGCTGGGCCTCGGCATTGAGATCCCCTTTGCCGCCTGCGACATATGCAGGCAGGAGGGGATGCGGCTGCTTGAGGAAGCCCGGGAGTCAGGCCGGTATCAGACGGTTCAGTTAATCAACAGGCCCCTCAAGGAGTATGTGCGCCTGTAACTTCCTGCCGACAAATTTCGGCCGGGTTCCGTTGTCTATACGTGAGGCATTTTATGGATGACAGGGCACAGCGCGGTAAAGCGGTGGTTGTGCTGATCATATTTCTTGCCGGCTTTGCAGCCGGTGCGCTGACAATCATTGCCGTTTTCGATGTTCCCCCTCCCTGGTCGTCCCCGTCCAGCAATCCCATTGGACACCTGGAAAGTTTTTCAGATGATCTTGATCTTTCCCCGGACCAGAAAGCACGGATGGACGCAATCGTTGAACATGCCGGGCGCCGGTTTCATGAGCTGCGCACAACAAGCGAGCCCAAGCTGCGCAGGATTGTTGAACAGGCAAAGACCGATATCAGGAAACTGTTAAACGCTGAACAGCAAAAAAAGTTCGACAAGCTTGCCCGTACTATGCGCAGGCGCTTTGCTACATTCAGGATGTCTCTTCGGCAGAATTTTGACGGCCTTTCAGAACGGTTTACCAAGCGGCTCAATCTGACGGACAATCAGCAGGAGCAGATACAGCCGATTGTCAGGGACCATGTCGAAACGCAGCGGGACCTGCTCCAGGGACTTGCGACACAGGGTAGAGAAGGTGTGTCTGACCTGAGCAGTAAGCTGCGGGAGCTTCAAAAAACCACACGAAAGCGTCTTGAACAGATCCTGACAGAGGAGCAGATACGCAAAGCTATGGCGATTTTTGCAGAACTGAAAGAAGAGATAAGAAAAAAAACAGCCGAGCCCCGGGAATGAAAGGTGTTTAAAATTTATGTTCAGCCTGTCAGCCTGTCAGCCTGCCGGCCTGTGTGCTTGCCGGCTAATAAAACCTAACAGCGTAAATCCTTAACCATCAGGACCACGTATATGAAAACCGACATGACAAAACAGCAGCTTATGGATGAAAACGCTGCATTGAAAAAAAAACTGAAAAAGTTTGAAGGCCTGGAAAAAAAGGTAAAAACCCTGGAAGAAATAGCAGAAATATCGCAGAAATGGTTTCGAACCTTTGCCGAATCAAGCCTTGACGGAATTGTAACCACTGATGAAAAGGGAAGCATACTCTACTGGAACAAGGCAGCGGAAAAGATTATCGGTTACGGGAAAAAGGAGGTCCTCGGCAAGAATATTTTTATATTAGCCGGTGATAACCAGAAAACGTACAGGAAAAAGGGAAAGAGTGAACTGGCACAAATCAAGGAGGGCAATTTTTCCTTGCGGAAAATGCTTGAAGCATCCTGGATCGCAAAAGACGGCACTGCTATTCAGGTGGAATGTTCCGAGGCATCGTGGAAAATCGGCGAGAAAATTTATTTGAGCAGTATTTTTCGCAATATTACCAAGAGAAAACAGTATGAAGCATCGTTACTTCATCACAAGGAGGAACTGGAGCGCCTGGTCGGCGAGCGTACCGATGAACTGGTAAAAGCAAACAAAAAGATGAAGGACGAGATTGTTGAACGGAAAAAAACGGCTACGGCACTTGTTAAAAGAGAAAAGGAGCTTGAAGAAAAATCACGATACCTTGAGGAGACCAATATAGCCCTCAGGATCCTCCTGGAAAAACGGGAAGACGATAAGAGAATGCTGGGCGAGCGTGTGGTCCAGAATGTGAAAGCCCTGATCGATCCGTACATTGAACGGCTGCGCCGCGGACGTCTTAACAAGGACCAGGCAGTGCTGACGGACATTATTGAAACGAATCTGAAAAATATTATCTCGCCGTTTTTGAGTACCATCTCATCGCAGTATTATAATCTGACGCCCATGGAAATCAAGGTTGCCAACTTTATTAAAGAGGGCAAAACAAACAGTGAGATCGCCCATATACTGTGCTGTTCACTGCATACCGCAATGTTTCACCGCTATAATATAAGAAAGAAGCTCGGCATAACAAACAAAAAGGTCAATCTGAGAACCCACCTCTTAAGCTTCGAAAAATAGCACACCCCCTTTTAAATCATCTTTTCACCAATACACAACACGTCATATTTCGACTTCACTTATATCCCCAATATACTTGTTTTGACCTAGTAATAACCTGGTTTTAACTAATATTGCAAAGAGAGTACATTTCTCTATAATGGGTGTTCAATGCAGACACCGTCTTCGTTCGGCGTCTTGGAATACAATGAATCAAATTTTTAACGCTGCATTGTTTATTGTTACAGAAAGGAGGTTTGGGGAAAAGAGGGAATACCGGAAGGGTACACTAAACGAGAAACAATTTTACCTTAAACCTTAATAAGGGGGGTATTATGAAAAAAAACAATCATATACCATGTCTTTTATTAGCACTTCTGATCGTAATCTGTTTTGCATCACCTGCCCATTCCTTTTCCTGGATGGACGGAAAGCTTGACGTGCGTGGCAACATCCAGCAGACCTGGAACATACTGACCCATGAAGATTGGCGTGACATCCGGCACGGAAGCTTCAGGACAACCTTCCGAACAGAGGCGCTGTACAAGTGGATCGAGACGCCTGACTGGGACGTGCGGTTTTTCGTGCTGGGCAACTACTACTATGACTGGGCACTTGACATAGACTCGCCCATGCGCCACTCAATCAGAGCCGAGGCAGTGGGCAGGCACAAGTACCGTGATTTCAGGCGGCCGAGGGACTCCGAGGAGTGGCTGACCGAGGCGTACGTAGACATCAAGTACAAGGACTGGCAGCTGAAGCTGGGAAAACAGCTGGTGAGCTGGGGAGAAACGGCAGACACCCGGGTGGCGGACCTGATAAACCCGCTTGACCTGAAATACATGATCGCGTTTCCGGACTGGGAGGACTACAAGATCGGGCTGTGGATGATCCGCTTGTACTACACGCCCCGGGACGCGTGGCAGGAGCTTGCCTTTGAGCTGATTGTTATCCCGTTTGACTTTGAGGAGCAGCGCATGCCGGTGGCAGGGGCCGGGTTTTTCAACGGCGGGCCGGACATGGGCAAGGTGTACCAGAAGATGTGGGACAAGCAGCGCCGTGACGCCCCGGACGACGGGAGCACCTGCTTTGAGATCGGGCTGCGGATCAAGGGCTACACGCACCTATGGGAAGGCGTAGACTGGGCGATATCGCATTTCTACACCCGGCGTGACGACCCGCTGATAGACGGTGAGAAGGGGTTTGCGAACCAGTTCAGGATGCTGCTTGACATGCCGCTTGAGGGCGGGATGTACGTGTACCCCAACTACAACTCAACGGCACTGACCTTTGCCACCACGTGGAACCGGATCGGGTGCGCGATATACGGCGAGTGCGTGTACAACACGAACCGGGAATACCAGTACGGGAATGTCGGCGAGATCAAGGAAAAGGATATAGTGGTAACGGCTTTGAAGCTGAGCCGCTCGACCATGATCCCGTATTTGTCCGAGTGGAACCGCAACACGGCCTACAGCCTGTCGCTTACCTGGACCCAGTATTATCTTTTGAACCACGAATACAACAAGAGCACCGGCGAATACATCCAGGGAGAAACGAAGAAGGACTCAAGCAAGACAAAGTTTACGGCAACGGTTTCAACGGGTTTTTTCTTCTACACGCTGATAACGGTGGGAAACATCGTGTATGACGCCTCAGAGGGCAAGACCACGGTGGTAGGCTCCCTGGTGTACCAGCCGGGAGACCACTGGCAGTGGATGGCGGCCTACCAGCAGATCAACGAGGCAGGCGCGGCCAGGTATCAGGACCAGGTCATACTGTCCATGCGCTATGAGTTTTGGTAGGCCCAAAGGTTTTGAGAAAAAAAGTAACGTGAATGCAACAATGCAAAAGGAGATTATAGCAATGAAATACAACATAATGTTACCGGTAATAATTATACTGACGCTGATTTTTCTCTTGCCTGTGACGGTTCCCGTGTACTGCACGGCTGATGAAGTGGTCTGGCCCGTGAAGTGTTATGAGGGAGATGACCTTCAAAAGGTGCGTGAATGGGAGAAGACCTGGGCGGGAAAACGAATCGATATCAACAATGTTGCAGGTGTAAAAGAGTTTTTGCTTGACACGTATTATGAGATGTTTACCGACCCGTCCTGGGGCGGCGACTACTGGTTTGAGATACTTCCCTACACACAAACGCTTCCGTCGCCCGGTGACGTTGCACTGACTAAAAAATATGCGCCGCAGTGTAAAGTCGGTGAAAATGATCAGCTGCTCAACTATGTATCAGGCTACCCGTTTCCAAACCCCAAGTCGGCAATAGAAATTGCCTATAATTTCAACAATATAAATTCCGGGGATACCATGTGGTCGCTGACCCATGCATGGCTTATCGACGGAAGGAGGAAATATAACCGCAGCATGATACTCGACGGGAGAATAATGTGGTTTTCCGGAAGGCGTGAAGTTGCTCCGGTTCCCGAGATGCAGCCCAATACCAAGAACATATACCGGGCAAGTCATTCAGAGTATGTTGCACCGGCGTCGCTCAAAGGCAACCACTCCATGAGTATAAATTGGAAAGACCGCACAAAACCCTGGGCGAGCTGGTCTTTTGCAAGCGCTACCAGACGAGTTACCCGCAGGTCCACCGCCCAGCGTCAGAGCTCTCTCGGGGGCACCGATGTAATATATAACGATGATTGGGGTTACAGCTGGGCAATCCCTGCAAACACGTATAAGATGCTGGGCAGAAAAGAGCTTCTTGCCTGCAGGCACCAGGATATCGACCAGTTGGTGAAAGAAGGCAGAGAGGGGTACTGTCTTCAATCCGGAATGCAGCGGGAGCGGATTAATGTGTATGTGATAGAGGCACAGTGGAAGGAGCCCGGTTATATTTACAGCAAAGATGTCTGGTATATGGACCCGGAAACATGGTGGATTCTCTTTTCCGAAAAATACGACAAGCGCGGGAAGTACTGGAAATATTTAGAAATCGCAAATTACCTTATTGAGATGGAAAACAACGGTCCAAAAATTCCGCATATGGGATATCAGGGAGTAATCGACGTTCAAAGGAAGCATGCCACGGCCACGCCTGCCGCTAATGTAAAACTCGGCGCGACAGGCAAACCGTATTGGGTCCCTGAATATTTTGAGCCGAGAGCATTGCTGAAACACGGGTATTAAAGGGTCTGCATTGGTTTGCCGGCTTACGTGCTCTGCTGCTTGCTGTTATGTGAGCTGCATTCTCCAGGCGCAGTGCCCGTGAAGCTCAAACCGATGATCACAGGGAACAAGAAAAACAACTAAAGCCGCGAGCAAACAACAACAAAGCAAACACAGGAGAATTGATAGCATGGGAGAGCAAAAAAGAATACTGATGCTGGGCAGCGGGCTGTACGGAGTGGCTTTCATACGAGAACTCATGCGAGAGAGCGAGGAGAAAATATCATCGATAACTCTCGGAGATATCGACCGTGATAAAGCAGAGCAGCTGAAAGCGGAGCTTGAGAAGGAAACGAAATACAGTGTTTCCACTGTTCAAATAGACGCAACGGATGTTCAGAAAGTAGCGAGCCAGCTCAAGGATATTGATCTTCTCATCAACATTACCGGCCCTTTTGAAAAAACAGCTACCCCGGTGGTAAAAGCAGCCATCGAGAACAGGATCGATTATATCGATATAAATGCCCACACTGATTCAACAAGAGAGGTTTTAACCCTT
>Ga0272442_10000435_pt1 | contig 67809 bp, 52 predicted proteins | sample SSMForm2O_FD_200262 | JGI IMG/M metagenome (GOLD analysis project Ga0272442, IMG submission 200262) | Marine sediment archaeal communities from Little Sippewissett salt marsh, Falmouth, MA, United States - SSM-Form-2O | ecosystem: Environmental > Aquatic > Marine > Wetlands > Sediment ...
AAAATGCTCATTAAATTCATAGGTTATATGTCTTTTTCGGTTTAATCGCCTGGATTTCCTCTTCTCTTCTCTTTTTTCTGCCTTTAGCTCCTATCAGGCGAAACAAGTAACCCTAACGTCTACACCCTGGTTACAAAGATCGTTAGTGCTGTCTGTCATCAAAACCCCTTGGAATTTGACGAGTGGTCCTGCAGGCATTGGTTTCGGTTTATATGTCGCTCTTGCCTTGGTTGAGGGGGCCCATCAAAATAAATCTGTTTCATTATAAGGGGTAAATTCCAAGACGCTTTTATTTTATCCATAAACATATAGGCTTAAAAAAAGAAGCACTCTTGACATATCCTAATCAGTTATGTAGTGGTATAACAACAGACATTACAAAATGACACAGCGCTTTCATCAAAACCAGCATTAAGACAACGCAAAGGGGGTGGTAAGTCCTCTTAGGAGGTTGGTTTATTTACCTTTCTGTTTCCTTATGCTTCAGCAATAAGACTTCCAGCCGCTTTTAAGAGCGGGAAGAATCTGTTTGCGTATCAGGAAACAGGTCTCAAATCATTCACACCCAAGAAAGGGGGATCATTATGGTAAAGGCATCAAATAAACACACATACGTTACCCTTTTGTTATCCTTAACCATCATTGCGGCTCTTCTTTTCAGCCTCGCTCCTCAAGCAACAGCAGGAAAAGTACATGAATGGAATTTCTCCCTGTGGGGCGGAAAAAGGGCGTGGAGTTCACCCCTTCATGAATGGGCGGCAGATATTGAGAAATTTACCAACGGCGGCTGGAAAATCAAACTCCATTATGGAGGAGTTCTGTCACCTCCCAAAGAAAACTGGGACGGAATAAGGGCTGGAATGTTCGAGGCGGCGGGGATATGCTGCGCCTATCAGCCAGGTAAAAACCCCCTGCATACCGTAAGCGAACTTCCTTTTATCGCACCTACAGAGAATCGGGATATTATACAGATGATGGTGGAGTTGTGGAAGCACCCTGCGCTCAAAAAGGAACTGATGAAATGGAATGCCGTTCCTCTGCTTCCAAGCGCATTGTGCCAGTATCACATCATGGGCAATAAGCCGGTAAGGACCGTAGCGGATTTGAAAGGTTACAGGATCAGAATGGGAGGAGAAATTGCCAAAGTATTGAAGGAGTTTGGAGCCGTACCGACCCTGGTTCCCGCTCCCGAAGTATATGAGGCGGTATCCAGAGGCACCATCGATGGCGCGGGTTTCCCCTATACCTATGGCTACGGTGCGTTCAAGACCTATGAAGTTTCCAAGTATTTGACCATCCCGATGTCTCTTGGAACCATGTCTTGTATCTATGTGGCCAACAAGGATGCCTGGGATGCACTGCCGGCGGAATGGAAGAAATACCACATGGAGAAATGGTACTACAAAGCACCGGAGATATGGCATCAGGAATTTAAGAAGGCGGATGACAAGTGGATCCCGATCTTCAAAAAGCATCTGGAGTTCATAGATTTTCCGAACTCGGAAAGAGAAAAACTGGTTGCCAAGGCCAAAGAGGTCTATGAGAAATGGATTAAGGCTCGAGAAAAAGAGGGCCTTCCCGGAAGGGACGTCCTTAACTATTACCTGGAAAAAAGAAAAGAATTGATAGGACAATAGACCATAAAAGACGCCGGAGGAGTTTCAATCCTCCGGCATCTTTGAGTCGGAAGAACAGAACCATATGAGGATGAAATGACAAATGAAAAAGATGCCCCTCAGGAGATACTGGATCAACCTGCATGGAAACGTTGGGGCCTTGTAAGGGTAATCAACAGCAAGGTCAGGATAGTTGAAGATTGGCTCAATCTCTGCTCGGTTTTCATAATTATGTTCCTCATGTTTTTTGCAACTGCAGAGATCATAGGCCGCTATGTCTTTAACTTTCCTATTCCGGGCCACGTCGAGATAGTCGAGCTCATAATGGCGGGTATCGTGTTCCTCGGCATAGCATATACTCAGCGGGTGGGTGGGCACATCAGGATGGAACTCTTTGTCACGCAGGTCCTTAAAGGCAGGGGCTATCATATGGCTGAAATCATTACCTCCACCCTATCCCTGTTCGTATATATATTCATAATGTATTATTCCTTCAGGAGTACACTTTATTCTATGGAAGTCGGAGATACTACCGCTTACCTTTATTGGCCCACATGGCCGTCAAAAATGCTTATACCCATAGGCTGCCTTTTTCTGTGCATTCGATTCATGATAGAGATCATTCAGCACCTGTGCCAGTTCATTGCCGGAACTGAGATGAGAAACCTTGATTAGATACCGGGAGGATAGCTTTTGGAACCAATAACAATGGGTATATTTGGCCTTTCAGCCATCTTTATCCTTGTAGTGCTGGGAATGAGAATCGCCTTTGCCACAGCCCTTGTAGGTTTTGTCGGAATATGGTCCATGAAAAATATCGTGGTGGCAGGCAAAGTGCTCGGCTTTCTGCCTCATGCCATAGTAGCGCACTACTCACTGAGCGTCATCCCTCTTTTTATCATTATGGGATATTATGCGTACTACGCAGGCTTGACCGATGACATATTTCATACGGCCAGACAGTGGATCGGCCACCTGCCCGGAGGGCTGGCCATAGCGACCGTATTCGGATGCGCGGGTTTTGCCGCATGCACAGGCGCCAGCACGGCATCGGCTGCCATAATGGGAAGGGTAGCCATCCCTGAAATGAGGAAGTATGGATATCACCCCCGGCTTGCTGCCGGTGTTGTAGCAGCCAGCGGCACCCTGGCATCACTAATCCCCCCGAGTGTCGTATTGGTGATATATGGAATAATAACAGAGCAGTCAATCGGTGCTCTGCTAATAGGCGGTTTCATACCTGGTGTAATATCCGCCGTCATTTATGCGGGCATGATATATGCCAGAGTAAAGATAACGCCTGAACTCGGTAAGTTGCAACCTGCGGTTTCCTGGGGGGAAAGGTTCAGGTCCCTGAAGGGGACATGGGGCGTGATGTTGCTGATAATACTTATCGTAGGGGGGATCTATTCGGGGGTGTTTACCCCCACCGAGGCTGGGGGGGCAGGGGCATTTGGTGCCTTTCTAATGGCCCTGGCCATGAGAAGACTTACATTGGCCAGGTTCAAAGAGTCCCTCCTTGAAACAGGCCATACCACAATCATGATTTTTTCCATAATAGTCGGAGTGCTCATATTCGTAAGGTTCCTTGCCCTTACGGGGCTTCCCAGGGAGTTTTCCGAGTTTGTACTGGAGCTTCCCCTGCCGCCTATTGTGGTGATTTTCATGATTCTAGGGATATATGTTTTTCTTGGAATGTTTCTTGATGCCATAGGGATGATGATGCTCACTCTTCCTATTGTTTTCCCCTCGGTCGTTGCCCTCGGGTTTGACCCTATATGGTTCGGGATAATTCTTGTAAAGATGTGCGAAATCTGTCTTATAACTCCTCCGGTTGGGCTTAACGTCTATATCGTGAGAAGCGTTGCCCCTGACATCCCGCTGGAAGAGATATTCAGAGGGATAATCCCTTTTCTTGCAATGGATATACTAACTGTTATACTCTTTGTCTTGTTCCCTCAGATTATTACCTTTCTGCCGGGCAAGATGGGAATGTAGGCTCCCCCGGTTTCTTCACCGGGCTGGGGTATATGACCAGCCATCCCCCTTTTCAAAGGGGGATGTTGCCGCCCCGCATTATTCGATAAGAAATTTGTTCAATAGACAGAATGACTAACCCAAACCGGTAAGCAAGGGTTGCTGTTGCCTAAGGGATATGATTTTATCTTATAATTTGGCTGCAAACAACTTTTCCTCCGGCAATGTCTTGGATGCACGATTGACAAAATGTTTTATTACGAGCAATTGGCATCGAAAAGTTCTTAAAGCAAAAGAGGGAATTGGGCTTCTTGAGAAATTATATTTACACGAAATTTTCCTTCGTATATATTGATTCAATCATTAAAGATTAACAAGCGCCGGAAGTTTAAATCACTCATTTTTGCTGGAAAGCCATGAAAAGACTCAACCCCGAATATGTAAGAGCTGCGACAAAACTGGTTAACGGTAATCCATACTTCAATCTCCTTTCAATGGAAATGAAAGGCTTTGAACTTGAAAGTTGCACCATGGAGGTGGAGATTCAAAAAAAACACCTCCAGAATTTCGGCATCGTTCATGGAGGAGTTTGTTCATCTCTTGTCGATGCCGCGGCTTTCTGGGCCGTTTATCCTCAGATAGAAGAAGGCCTTGGAATGATAACTGTCGAACTGAAGATAAACTTCCTTGCCCGTGCCATGAGCGGATATCTTACGGCCAGGGGAAAAAGCATAAAGGTGGGGAATACGATCTGCCTTGGTGAGGCTACGGTTGAAAATAATCAAGGAAGGCTTCTTGCACACGGGACTTCGACAATGATGGTATTAAAAGACCTGGGTATTAAGGGGAGTGAAAGGTTTCCTCCGAAATTTCTCGATTGATTTTTAATTTCAGGTTCAATTTTTTTGTCTCTATGTGAGAGGTTTTCATGGATAAATTGATTCAAGATACTCATCCTTTCCGGTTACCTTATTTTTTAAGGTGCGTAAGAGGGGTACTTTGTTTTCTGTTTCTGTTTATCCCGGAAAGCGGATCGTGCGGGCAATTCATGATTTATGAGGTGCTGAACGGAGGCACAGTCATGGCAGGTGGATACGACCTGAACTGTCTTCCCTGAAAGGATATTGCCGTTGAGGTCGGTCTGGCCGGAATTGAAACACCTGGTGCCTCATCCGATAATACCCTGACCAGACATGTTTCCATGTTGGGACAAGAATTTCTCTCGGACATGCTGCTTGATGAAATTGTAGAGATAAAGGGCTATGGGCTGGGCAGGGATGATGTCCTTCTGGGCGTTATTTTTCTTGAAGGGGCAAATGTAAATCTGGAAATGCTTAGAAGGGGACTGGCAAGAGTGAGCTGTGACATGCCCCCCCAAGACTTTGACCTTGCGCCTTACATGTCCGCACAAATGGAAGCAAAAAGGGGTAAACGGGGGATCTGGGCTAAGTCATCTGAACTCTCCCCACTCCGTTCAAACAACTGATTCAAGCATCCTGTCCTTATGCTCGGATTTCAGGGAAAGTATCGACCTGGCTTCATCAGGGGATGCCGGTTCCCTGCCTGTCTCGTTGGCAATACGAACTATCTTTTCTACAAGAAGCGGGTTTGAGGCGTGTGATCCGTCAGGCATAAACAGATTGTCTTCCATTCCCACCCTGACATGACCTCCCATGATGGTTGCTGCCGCTGCCATATTTATCTGTGCCCTGCCTATGCCTGCGACCGTCCAGGTCGAACCTTGAGGTATGGAATCGGATAAGAACTGGAGGTTCTTTACTGTGGCAGCCATAGCTCCCGGAACGCCCAGAACAAAATTAAAGTGAAGCGGCAGATTGAGAAGACCTTGTTTCTGAAGGTAAAGCGCGTTCGTTATCATTCCGGTTTCGAAGATTTCTATTTCAGGTTTTACGCCCGTTTCAAGAAACACGCGTGAAAGGTATTCAATGAACTGAGGTGAATTTTCATAGATAATCCCAGGCATATTGTTGGAACCGGTAGTAATGGATGCCATTTCAGGCAATAGTCGTATCGGGTTGGCTCTTGCCTCCCAGTCTTTGCCTGCCCTGGCACCTGTAGAGAGCTGGATTATTACATCCGGGCAGACGGCCTTTATCCTTTTGGCTATCTCCCTGTAATACGATATCTCAAGGGTAGGGGCAGACATATCGTCCCTGGCGTGAACATGAAACAGTGACGCCCCTGCATCGGCGCACCGCTTGACATCATCTGCGATCTCCCGCGCGCTGACAGGCAGATGGGGATTCATTTCTTTGGTAGGAACATTGCCGGTAAGGGCAACGGTGATAACAAGCTTTTCCATCTCTTTTTCCTTTAAATCCTCCTCTTCCCCTCTCTTACGAACCCTATAAGGAGAAGACAGATAAACCCTATGATGGTGAGTGAGATCCATGCCCATGTGTAGGACCCTGTGGTATCCACGATATATCCAAATACAGGCGGACCGATGGCGGAGCCTGATATCCCGACCATTCCACCAAGGCCAACCGCCTTTCCCGCTCCGCGTTTTCCTCCGAATTCAGCCAACAGGGTTAACCATATTCCGCCGAAGGCTATGCCTCCGAAGCCGAATAGTATTAGGACAGGGTAAAGCCCCCAGGACAGATATGATCCTGCGAAGGCAAGCAGAGCGCACATGAGGGTCACTGTTCCCGCCATGAGAAAAAGCACCTGCTTTCTTTTTCCATTAAAAATCCTGTCGCTTATGATTCCGCTGCATGGTCTGGCTATTGCACCGGAGATTTCCGTAATTGCAAGAAGACCCCCTGCCGCTATTACACCGAACATGAGAACCTCTGTAAGATAGAGCACAAGGTGTGCAATCATGGCCATTTCGATCCAGGTAAAACAGAGCCCGCAGAGGGCGGTAAGCCAGATCTCTCTGCTCTTGAGGATCTCAGAAAGGGGAAGAGCGTTTCTGGACGGTTTTTGCTCCGGCCTAACAGGGTCTAATTGAGGTTCTCTGTAAAGAATAAGGGCCAAGGTGCCGATGACCGCGGCCAGTATGCCCAGGAAAAGAAAACCGTAACGCCAGCCGAGAGCCAGCGCAATAGCCGGTAGAGTAGCGGCACTTACGATTCCGCCTATATTTACCGCAGTCTGCTTAAGGCCCATTACCGTCGCCCTTTCCCGCATGGGGAACCATGATATTACCGCCTGTGTGGTGGAAGGCATAAGAAAACCGCATCCAAATCCTGTTACGAACATCAGAGCCAGAAGCCAGGTGTAAGAGGGGACGAAAAAAAGCATTATCATGCAGGCCCCGGCAATGAATTCACCGGCCACGATAGGCCAGCGAGCGCCGATTTTATCTACAATCCAGCCGGTGGGGAATATGCTTACAAGATAACCGAATGAGGCGGCAGACATGACGAGACCTACCTGGGTGCTTGACGCGGAAAGGTCCTCTTTGAAAAAAGGGCCCAGAGGGCCAACGCTCAGCCTGTGAAGAAATACGACTACATAAGTGGCCCAGAGTACACCGAGTATGATCCACCTGTAACTGTCGGCGCTCTCCGCCTTGTTTTCCATGCCGCCCCCTTGATTATATAGATGGTTCTTCCAAAAAAAAGAATCCTAGGAAAGGGTTTCAGAAAACAGGATCCAGTATGTTTTGCTATGTAAGGCCTGTTTCTGAAAGCCAGGCTGGAAGATATGGTGCTACCTTATTGGATCGGGAAAAGTGCCTATGGCGCGCTAATCAGTATCCCTTAAACTCCCGCATTATAGATATTTCAGCTCACTCCTTTAGGCATCTTTAGCCCCGGAATGACACTCCGGACCCTTTTAAGTGCACAAAAAGCTCCGTGCCCTGATCCGGTTCCCTAATGTATGTCCGCAGTTTGATTGCCACTAATAATCTAGATCAAGTCTTTCCGGTCGAGTCGTTGCAGATTGGATTTATAGTCCCTTGCAAGGTCGCGATACATCTTTTTGGCCCAGATCCAGTATTCCTTATGCTTTTGGGTAACCTCCCCTATGCTGACAGCAGGTATTCCCGCGACAATGGTGCCGGGCTCTACAGATTTTCCCGTTGGGACAACGGCTCCCTCAGCGACAATAGACCATTCGCCTATGACAGATTGCCTGCCAACGACAGCGCCCATTCCGACCACGGCGAAATCTCCAAGAGAATCACCATGAACAATGGCACCGTGACCGAGTGTCACCTGTTTGCCAAGTGAATAGAGCGCACCCACCCTTGCATGAATTACTGCGTTTTCTTCTATTGCCGACCCAAAGCCTATTCGTATTTTTCCATAATCTGCCCTTATTATCGCCCCATGTCCTACATAACAGCCTTCACCCAGAATCACGTCTCCTATTACCCTGGCAGAATCGCTTATATAGCAGTGTTCGCCGATCTGGGGAACCGCATCCTTATATCTGTAGATCGCCATGCTTCCTCTCTCTGGGTTGCTTGGGGTTTTTGTGTAATTTATTTTGATGATCAGGGTTAAAACGCAAAGATAAACAGGAATTAATCTAAATAGCTCAGGAAGAATAAAATATACCCTGATACCTGTCAAGCACGGATGCATTTAAGGCAGTTTTCTCAGACTTTGACGGATAAAGATTGGTTATCTGCAATTTGTCATGTTGAACTTGGAGAGCATATGAAATGATGAGTTTATGGCAGGGAAAGCATTAAACTTCCCCTGACATATTAGTGGCTGTCTTAAGCGACAAGAACAATACGCAGATCCATTACGTTAGTGTTTGTGGGTCCTGTGATAAGCAGGTCGTTTATTTTTTCAAAGAAGTGGTATGAATCATTTTGGCCCAGAAAGGCGATAGCGTCCGCTCCCGCGGCAGTTCCTCGCGAAATTGTGGTCGGATCCACTATTGCGCCCGCTGCATCAGTGGGGCCGTCGTTTCCGTCTGTTCCGCCGCTTAAGATAACTACCCGTTCAGGTAGGTCCTTAATATCGATGGCGGCTGCAAGACAGAATTCCTGATTTCTTCCGCCCAGGCCTTTTCCTTTTATGGTAACCGTGGTTTCTCCACCGGAAATAATACAGGCGGGAGTCGGAACAGGCCTTCCGCTAGATATAAGCTCCTTTGCTATGCCGGCATGCACCATTGCCACATCCCTTGTTTCGCCCTCTATCATTGAAGAAAGGATAAGGGTGTTGTAACCCAGCTCGCGAGCCTTTTTTTCCGCAGACTCACACGCCAGGATATTGCTCCCGACAATTATATTATGGACTTTTTCAAAGATCGGATCTTCGGCCTTAGGTGTCTCCTCGATCTTGCCGTGCACACCTGCCTGTATGTGCGATACTATGTCAGGAGGCAGGTCTTTCAGGCCATATTTTTCAAATATGGCCTGAACATCTCCGTAAGTGGATCCGTCAGGCGTGAAGGGTCCTGAGGCTATTACGTCCTGTTTGTCGCCAACAACATCTGAGAGCATAAGGTTGACAGTGGTGGCCGGATAGGCCGCCCTTGCCATCTGCCCCCCCTTTGAGGAAGAAATGTGTTTTCTTACCGCATTTATCTCATCTATTACCGCCCCGCATTCAAGAAGCTTCTGTGTCACGGTCTGTTTCTCTGAAAGTGTGACATTTCCTGCAGGGCTTGGTAACAGTGCCGAACCCCCTCCCGATATAACCGAAAAGATCAGGTCTCTTTCCCCCGCCTTTTCAAGGATGTCAAGAATCATCTCTGTGCCTTTGACCCCCTGTTCTCCAGGAACAGGATGCTCAGCCTCGATAAGCTCTGTAAAACGCAAATCCTCGGTAAAACCGAATTTTACGTTCACGAGTCCTCTTGTTACTCTATCGCCAAAAATTTCCTCAATGGCGCGGGCCATGGGAGAGCTCGCCTTGCCTCCTCCAACGATAAAGATTCTGTCGAAGTCTTTGAGGTTGATTGATTCCACGGAATTATCGGAAGTACCAAGGTAAAGCTTGTCTCCCTCAATATTTACAAAGCGTTTTACAGCCTCATAAGGGTTTACCGGTTTAAGAGAGTGAAGAAAGATCTCTTTTGCATCATCTTTGAGCTGTTCTATGTTTTTTTTCACGCGTTTGCCTCCAGGTCATGATTTTGGACTCCATAGGTCTAAATAACACAGCAATGGCCTCTTTGCAACTTGCAGAAAGGTTCTTGAATCCTATTTCAGTCCGAATCTGGAATAAAAAAATCAGGGGAAAAATCATTGTTTGACCAGTTGTCGATTTTCAAGTAGAAGGTTAACCGAGTAATTGGTAAATTTATTCTGGAACAATATTTGAAAATTTAAATTTTTGGCTTGAGGAATTAAAATTGATTGTTTTGAACAGTATTTTTCCCGTATTCATGATTATCTGTATGGGGAGAATTTTAAAAAGATTTCACCTGACAACCGATGAATATCTAAGAATATCTGACAGACTCATTTACTACGCCTTTTTCCCAGCAATGATGTTTTGGAAAATAGGTGCGCCAAGCACCTCTGTTTCTTTCAACTGGCCTCTGATATTGGCATCACTGGCAACCGTCCTCACGATATATATTTTGAGCCTGACCTACATCAGAGTGGCAAAAGTTGCCGCATTTGAAACAGGAACCTTCTCGCAGTGCAGCTACCGTTTCAATACCTATGTGGGTATGGCTGTTATTCTCACGGCTCTCGGGGATCACTCTGTGAGAGAATTTTCAATCATGATAGGACTAACAATACCATTTATAAATATTCTGGCTGTTTCAACCCTGATCTGGTTTTCAGGCGATGCCAAAAGAGGGGCGGATAGGATAAGGCTTATCATAAAGGAGGCTCTTTCAAATCCTTTGGTTATCGGATGTTTTGCGGGTATTATTTACTCCAGAATCAAGATGCCATTTCCTCTTTTTATGGAAAACAGCTTTAAAATGATCTCCCTGATGACACTTCCTCTTGCGCTTATTTCAGTGGGGGGCGCGCTCAAACCTTCGAGATTCAAACGGTATTTTAAAAATGCATTTGTCTCAAGTTTTTTCAAGCTGGCCCTGCTTCCCCTGGTGGGTTATGTTTTTCTGAAAATTGCAGGTGTTGACGATGATTCCTTGAAGGTGGGAATGATATTTTTCGCACTCCCCACTTCCACTGCAACTTACATCCTGTCTTCCCAGTTACATAGTGATACAGAGCTGGCCTCGACATCGATATTTCTGTCTACCCTGTTTTCCGCTTTATCCCTTTCAATTGTTATTTATTTATTTGCGTCATGAGATATTCCAATTATAACCAATTTTTGGCAGTTGAATCATTCGGGTAAATCAGGCGCTCCTGCTGCGTGACGGTGGAAACTTTGAAAAAAGCCTTGATTACAGATGAAATGGCGTGAAAAGTGATGGACGTATCTGAGGCCAGTCTTCGATATTTATGAGGTAACCATCCTATTTAATTGAAATAAGAAACGCCTTGTGATATAAAAAAATCATTATGGATACTTGAAGATTTATCGATCTTAGGGCATCCAGACATGATAGAGAGAATGTATAGATTAGCTGCTGGATTGTTGTTACCTCGATTCAAAGCGATGATCGTCTGATAAATGAATCTTGTTAAGAAGATCAATTTAAAAACTCACAATTTGATCGGAGGAGAAGGCAATGCCTGAGGGTAGTCTTATTAAAGGAAAAAGGATTCTTATCGTTGATGACGAACCAGATGTGCTTGAGACGTTGGAGGAACTTCTCGATAAGTGTGAACTGGTAAAGGCTGCAAGTTTCGATGAAGCCAAGGCTTTTCTCGAGAAGGAATATTTCGATATCGCCATCCTTGATATAATGGGTGTTAACGGGTACAGGCTTCTTGAAATGGCAAATGAAAGAGAAATTATAGCTGTAATGCTGACCGCACATGCGTTGAGTCCTGAAAATGCGGTTAAATCATTTAAAGAGGGTGCCGCCTCATATGTGCCCAAAGATGAGATAGTTAATATAGAAACCTTTTTGGAAGATATACTGGATGCCAAACAGAAGGGAAAAAATCTCTGGTGGCGGTGGCTCGACAGGCTGGGAAACACCTACTTTGTAAACAAATTCGGCCCCAACTGGCAGGATACAGACAAGGAATTCTGGAAAAAGTTCAACTATCTCTGATATCTTATGCATTTTTAATGCGGGAGATTTCGTCACGGGCATCCTTGCCCGAGACGCCAGCTTCTAATCGAATCGGGGACATCATAAATGAAATGTGCGGTTTGCGGAGATGAGTTTGAAGGCATTGACAAATGCCCCCACTGCGGTGCTTTTGTTGTTGAAAAACTGATAAGGTCCCATCTGTTTGACCTCGAATATTTGGCAGGAATTCTTGACAAGCTTGGTTACAGGGTCGAGCTTTCCCCGGCAGACGATAAGGGATTATACGCCAATCATGAGGAAAGGGCTAACCTTCTCGTAAATATCGACCGGGATATAGGCATAATAATGATCAGAACCCCCTGGAAGATGCAGGGGCCGGAGAATGGATCGGAAAGGGAAATGTATGAGGCTGTCAACAGGGCCAATGGTTTGACAAGGCTAAGCACGTTTTATCTGGACGAAGGAATGAAAAGCCTTATGGTTTATACCCACATAACCCTCGGAGAAATGATTTCAGAAGAGGTCATTTGTGATTTCCTCGAAGAGTATGACCGTGAGATGGTATTTGCAATGGGTGAATCCGGCCTTTTGAAATATGGTTGAAAAAATGAGTTTTCCATCCACAGAACTTTGATCCCTCCGATAGCCTAATCACGTTAATGGTTGATTAACGTTATTCCATGAAATCTGTCTGAAAAACCTTTATCCGCTGTCTCAAAGACCCTATAACCGTTACAAGGCAGGCGAGAAGTAAAGGCCGTAGAAAAAATCTTAAACAGCCTATGCCTCTGATTTGTCAATCAATCGAAGACCGACCATAAAGTGGTTTTTGAAACGATTATCCGATGCCTCTGTTATATGGACCAGCTGCGTGTCGAACTCATTTATTCCATATTTCGAATCAGTCGGATAATATTTCATGGCGTAGGATTCACCTACCTTTAGAAATTTTAGGATCTCCGAGTCTCTGCCTATGATAATGCAGACGCCGTTTTTCGAGATATTCCATATCTTGAACTGATAAGACATGCCAAGTCCGGGGGGCGACAATTCAACACTGTAAAAGCGGTTAATTATCGATCTGGGTTCGGCTCTTCTCTCTTCCAAAATAATCCGTCCCGTTTGGGTTTCCAGCCATAAGCAGGTTGTGTAAATCTTAAGACACTCTGTTTCCTTTATAAGGAAGCAAGGTGATTTAATGTTTACCTTATTAATGCGTTGTTTTCAATCAGAAAGAGTTCCTGTTACGCGCGTGAACAATAGTCATGAGTTTTTCGAATGTGATGTTTACTTTTTTCTTGAAATATCATTTGAGATGTTTTAGCCCTATATAAAATTAGATATCGCAAGTTATGTTCAGGCAGATGGCCATCCCGACTTGCAGGGGTGGCCATTTTTTATGGAAAGGGGTCGGTAATGACAGTAAGACTCGCTGTAATATTTGGATACTTTATGGTTCTTCTTTCAATCGGCTTTCTTACCAGGACAAGATGGAAAGCCACGCCTGATGAGTATTTCCTGGCAGGAAGAAGACTTGCAGGGTTTCTGCTGCTGGGTACCATGGCCGCCACCAATTTTTCGGCCTTTACCGTATTCGGAGCGTCAGGGGCCGGGTACAGGCACGGCTACGCCTTTTTTCCGATCGTTGGTTTCGGTACCGGGTTCATGGCGCTGACATTCTGGCTGATCGGAAAAAAGGCCAGGGAACTGGGAAAGGCAAATGCCCTTATCACTCCGGCTGAGCTGGTTGGGAATCTCTACTCAAACAGGTCTCTTTCCCTTGTTTTTTCAATCGTCATGATAATATTCACCATCCCCTACATAGCGCTTCAACCGATTGCAGGCGGGTATGTGCTTAACAGACTTTTTGATCTGCCTCAGGCGGCTGGTGCCTGCCTTGTAACTTTAATAATCGTAATATACACATTCAGGGGAGGGCTAAGGGCGGTTGCATGGACCGATATGTTCCAGGGTTCTTTGATGGTTGTCCTTCTGATCGTTGCCTTTTTTCTGGTTTCAAGCCATCATGGAGGCCTGGGAAAGGCAAACGAAACGCTGCGTCTGGCAAATCCCGCTCTTCTTTCAAGACCGGGGGGGGTGGGGGCATTCGGTCCTGCCATGTGGTTCAGCTATCTCATGCTCTGGTTTTTCTGCGATCCGATGTTCCCGCAGCTATTCCAGCGCTTTTTCAGCGCGAGAAGTGAAAAAGCGCTAGCCAGGACCATGCTCTTTTATCCCTTTGTATGCACGCTTGTGTTCCTGCTGCCCGTAAGCCTGGGCGTAATGGGGACACTCACCTTTCCAGGTCTTTCCGGTAAGGAGGCTGATCAGATCCTTCCGATCCTGTTGACCGAGATCTGCGGGGATTTCATGGGGACACTTATCATGTCCGCCGGTCTAGCAGCTCTTATGTCAACCATGGATTCTCAACTATTGACCCTCAGCTCAATTTTTACAAGGGACATATATCCTGCCGTCACAGGGCAGAAAGTAAAAAGCGCGATGCCCGGGAAGATTTTCGTCTTGGTCCTTGCAGGTCTGGGAGTCCTTATGGCGATAAATCCTCCCGGTACGATCCTGAAGATCGCCACTCAGACATTCACCGGGCTTGCGGTGCTTTTCCCTACCGTGCTGATGGGACTATACACCAGAAGACCTGACCCGGTTGCGGCTATAACGTCCATTATTTCCGGAGAGGCGCTTGTGCTGCTTTCCTATGTGGGAAAATTTCCATCTGGAGGCTTTCTTCCGGCGGTCCCGATAATAGTGCTGGCCTTCGCGGTTTACTTCGTTGTGTCTTTTACACGCGGAAAGGGGGGTGTCGGTATCCTGCTTCCATCGAGGAGGACAATGCTGTTTTCCTTGCTTTTTCTGTCTCTGTTCGTCCTGGCAATAGACTGGTGGTGGTGGAACGATTCCGCCTCTTATCTGTGGGGATTTCCCTTTTGGGTAATATACTTTATTATTCTTTCGGCCATACAGACACTGCTTATGAGATGGTGGCTGAAAAGTGGCAGGCCACACCCCTTTGATCCGCCTGTTTCATAACGGGTTCTTCCCTTTGGCAGATCTCCTGCCTTTTAGGACAAAAAGGGTAAAAGGCGCAACCTTCAATATCCTCTGTTAGCCGCAGATGATCAACACTCACCTTACATGTCCCTGATGCGCTTTCAATCAGAAGCATGGTATAGGGATGGACAGGCCGGGAAAGGATGAGGGAGGCCCGTCCAAACTCCACAATCCTTCCTTTAAGCATCACCGCAATTTTATCGCTTACCTTTCTGGCAAGGCCGACGTCGTGACTTACAAAGATGGTGGTAAGGCCTTTTTCTGTCTGGAGATGCAAAAGCAGCTTTAGGACCTTTGCCTGAACGCTTGGGTCAAGAGAGCTTGTAGGCTCGTCCGCTATCAGAAGGGAAGGGGAAAGAACAAGGGCCCTGGCGATGCAGACCCGCTGAAGAGCACCCATGTTAAGCTCATGGGGGTAACGGCCAAGAAAGGAATCATCTGTTGAAAGATGAACCTCTGACAGGGCCTTTTGTACGAGATCTTTGACTTTGTGCCGGTCAGCCGCCCTGCCATGGATCCTTAGAGGTTCGGCTACCGCATCAAAAACGGAAAACCTGTGGCTTATTGATTCAGCCGGGTTTTGATATATTATACCTATCCTCTTTGAAAGGCTTTTAAAGTCTCGTTTAATCCATGTATCCATATCCTGAGCTTCAAAGGATCGTTTTCCCTTGTCAGGTTTTATGATACCGGCCGCTGTCATGGCCAGAGTGGTCTTGCCCGAGCCCGTCTCTCCGACTATAGAGACAAATTCCCCTGCCTTAAGGATGAAATCGAGCGGCTTAAGGGCAATGATGTCGCCGTAATTTTTGGATACACCATTGAGACTCAAGATATCCACGATACCTTTTCTGAGGCACCTGAGCTGGTGGGTTCCAACTTGCTCGATTTCCACAAAACCATGTCCGCATTCTTCTGTCGCCTGTGTGCACCTGTCGTAAAAAAGGCATCCCGTGGGAGGGGCGTGTCCGTCTTTGTGGGCTGATTCAGGGGCCTTTATGTGTGAGTGTCTGTAGCGTTCCCTGTCTTTGTGGCCATGCTGGTGTATGAGCCTGTAAAAGGCGTCACCCTTGATCCCGCCCAGATCCCTTGCGGTATCCATTGAGGGGAAAGACCTTCCCAGGGCCATTGTGTATGGATGAGAGGGGTTTGAAAGCATCTCGGCAGAGGGGAGCGTTTCCATGACCTGGCCCAGATAGAGGAGCGCCATCCTTTCTGAATTCCGGACGGCGAATTCAAGGTCATGGGTTATCAGAAGTATCGATTTACCTCTGTTTGTCGCCTTTCTTATGATCTCCGCGACAAAATCCTTGCTTAGGACATCGAGGGCGGATGTGGGCTCATCGAGTATAATCACCTCCGGATCGAGTATGTTGGCCATGGCTATCAGACAGCGCTGCACCTGGCCGCCGCTCAGCTGGTGTGGGTATTTTCGGTGGTACCGGCTGGAAAGGCCCATCTCCTCCAGAGCCGTGGCTGCAATTTGGATGGCCTCCCTTTTACCTGAACCCCGGTGCTGTAAATAAGGCTCGGCTACCTGATCCAGTACGGTATAGACCGGGTTAAGACTGGCTGCACCGTCTTGAAAAACCATTGAAAGCCTTTCCCACCTCAGCCGGTTAAGTGAATGCTCGTCAGAATAGTCGATTTTTTCCCCGCCAAGCAGTATGTCACCTTCTTTGTCCGCGTTTTCAGGAAGAAGACCGAGGCATGCCTTTCCCAGTGTGGTTTTACCTGAGCCTGATTCTCCCACCAGGGAAAGGCATTGCCCAGGTTTTATCTCAAGACTCACTTTCTCAATGGCCTGTATGCTGTGCCCGCCGTCTTTATACACGACGCTTATGTCCCTTATTTCTAAGCTCATCGGTTTTTTCCTATAAGGGCCTCTCTCAAACGTGGATCAAGTGCCTTTTCAAGACTTATTGCAAGAAACGTGGCCGTCATAATAAGCAGAGAGAGACAGATTATCGGTGGAAATATCCAGTTCCACCATATATCCATGTAATAAAATTTGATGGAATAACTGATCATCATTCCAAGTGACTTGCGGCAAGGATCAAACAGGCCTAGAAAGGCAAGGGACGCCTCCATAAATATGGCCATTCTGGCCTTTGCAGCAAAACCTATCAGGTAGAGCGGGTATAGCTCCGGAAGCAGATGACGAATGATAATGTAACAGCTTCCTCCACCCATTTGTCGGGCGGCCCTAACGTGCAGGCTGTTTTTAAGTGAGAGGGTCTGGGCGCGGATCGCTTTGGCTATAGTGGGCCACATGAGTCCGGATAGTATTATCGCCAGAATTTCCGGCGAAGGCCTGAATAGTGCTGCTGCGAGTATAAGGACCATTATCGCCGGTATTGCAAGGAGGATGTCCGCGAGCCGCATAAGAAGCGAGTCGGCAATACCCTCGAACCAGCCTGAAGCGGTGCCTGCAACAACTCCTATCACAAGCGCTGCAAGTCCGCTTAAAAGCCCGAATGCCGTGGTGTTCCTGACCGCAAAGATCAATTCGGACAAGATGTCCTGGCCCCCGTCGTTTACGCCCAGCAGGTGCGTGCCTGTAGGCGCCGATATGGGTGAGAAGGACATTTCCCATGGATCGTAAGGCGCCACAAAAGGGCCCAAGAAGGCGATTGCAGAAAAGAACAGGGCCAGAGTAAAGCCTGCAACAAAAAAGGGATCATGCATTATGTAACTGCGCATGCTAACGTGCATTTCCAATCCTTGGATCGATCATCCTGTAGGTGTGCTCCATGCCTAGTATGACGGCCAGGACCATTACCGAAGAAGCGAGCACAACAGCCTGAATCACGGGCAGGTCCCGAGCCTGGATAGCGTTGAAGAGAAGTGTGCCAAGGCCGGGGTATGAATTTATTCTTTCAACCACAAGGGCGCCTGTGATCATGAAGGCGAACCTTAGGCCGAAGCGGGTTACGACAGGTAAAAGGGCATTTCTGGCAGCGTGTTTATAACGTATCTTCAGCGGTGGTATGCCTTTTGCTTTTGCCGTAATAATGAACTGCGCCTTTATAACCATTATCATACTGTTTCTGGTCAGAAGGAAATTACCGGGCACATAGGCGAGGACAAGAGTCAAAAGGGGTAGAACCAGATGATGGCCGAGATCTAAGATCCTCTCAAAAAAGGCATTCTGCGCATATGCGGTTTCAGCACCTGAGGCGGGAAACCATTGAAGATGCAAGGCAAAAATCACAAGAAGGATGACGCCAGAGCAGATTTCTGGTATCCCCTCGAGAAGAGTCATCCCGCCTACCATCAATTTTTCGAACCGGCTGTTTTGACGCCAGACAGCCTCCACTCCCCCTATAAATCCCACGAGAGTTGATATTATGTGGGCCGATCCCATTAGAAGAATCGTCCATAGAAGCGCGCTGAAAAACAGGGGGGCTACCGGAGTAAGAAAAGCGTAGGAATATCCCCAATCAAGACTCAAGATCCTTATAAGGTAGGACAAAAACCCTCTGTCCTCGTTATAATAGGCCTTGAGTTCTGTCTCCTGCTGTGCTGTAAGAGTGACATTTGAACTGCCGTACATGGCGGTGATAAAGTCACCCGGCAGAAGACTCGGAATCTTATAGCTGAGATATATCATAAGAAGGGCTGTGACACAGAAAGTCACGATAATGCCGGCCCTTCTTTTTAGTTTATCTGAACCGGCCTTTGTTTTCATTTTCTTATCAGTGACAGTTTGTTCTGGGCAATCGGTATCCCGAGCGATATGCCTCCTTTTGTATAAAACCACTTGATTCCACTTTCAGGATTGTATGCCGCCATGGAAGCGGGGTAGTAGAGGGAGATTGCAGGGAGTTCGTCCGCATAGATCTCCTGTATCTTGTAGACCAGGGCCTTTCGCTTTTCAATATCCATCTCAGTTATCTGTGACCTTAGCAGGTCCAGAAGTTCTTTGTTGGCCCCGAAACGAGCCGAATTAACCGATCCGGTGATGTTGGGATTTATCATTCTGTTAAGTATGCGGGCGTCTCCCAGGAGGCCGCCGTGACCCGATATCGCAAGATCGAACTGCCACTTTTTGACCCTGGCGTCGGTTGTGGCCTGCTCCATGTTTGCAAGTTCCACCTTTATTCCCGCCTCCTCGAGTTGTTTCCTGATCACTTCGCCGTCCCTGTCTGCGACCGATTCCCCAGCCACTGTGATGTTTGAAGACAGCAACCCCACTTTCAACGGCTTTCCATCCCTTTCATAGAAACCATCTGATCCTTCCTTATAGCCCAGGGCTTCCAGCACCCTTCGTGCCCTTGAAGTGTCATGATTGTACTGAGGGGTGTCAGGGTTGTAAAACTCATGATCGGGGGAAAGAAGACCGAAGGACGCAGGTGATCCAAAACCTCGGTGTGCCTTCTCTATTATTTCCTGGCGGTCGATTGCGTAGGCCAGGGCTCTTCTGAAGCACTTGTCGTCAAGCGGGGCCTTTTTGTGATTTATCATCAGCTTTTTATTCCAGCCCCTTGCGTTTTCAATTATTGTCATTCCCTTTTCCAGGAGTGGCTTTGCCATGTCGGGCTTTATGTTTGCCATGTCCGCATTTCCGGTCAAGAGGGTCATTATGGGATTTCCCGCCTTTATGTATATAAGGCGATCTGTAAGAGGTCTTCCCATATAATATTGTCTGTTCGCCTCGTAGAGATAAGTCCCTTTTGTCTTGTCAAAATCGATGAATTTGAATGGGCCGGAGCCTATAAATGCCGCTGGTTCATTGAACTTCCTCGGTTCATCTACGTTTTCCCATATATGCTTCGGGATAATGGGCATGGTACCCCCGATATAGGCTATAAAGGGGGCGTAAGGTTTATGGAGGGTTATTGCAACCTCATTAGGGCCGACCTGCTCTGCCCCTTTGACCTGTTCCATCGGAACCCAGTTGTACGGGTGTTTCTTGAAATATTTTACCGTAAAGACGACATCATCCGCACTGAAAGGAGTTCCGTCATGCCATTTTATGTCGTTTCTGAGCCTGAAGACAAAACTCAATGTCTCCGGCCTGTATTTCCAGGAAGAGGCAAGGGCGGGTAGATAACCTTTTTGGTCCTTCCAGATAAGGGTGTCAAAGACCCAGCTCATCCTAATATAACCGGGCCCTCTCGGGTAATGGCGGTAGGGATTGGGATATCCCCAGTCTCCCTTGCTGTCGGAGATGCGAATCTCTTTTAAAATCTCCTGGGCCATGAGCTGAGAAGAACTGCTTAAAATGCCAAGAATCAAGAAAGAAAAAATAAAAGTGCAAATAGTTAATCTCAATTTCATGAGGATTCTCCCTGTTACGTTAAGATAAAATAAAAAAAGCCATGACAGGCACCTTCTTCAGGGAAGGTATCGCCTTCATGGCTTGTATCCTTGTTTATTCCAAATTTTCGGTTTTTACTTCTGATTCAGTTGGATGCGGGCTTCCTGCCCGAGATATCCGCTACCTTTTATTTTAACTCGAAGGTTTTGTCAATGACTTTTGGGTGTTAGTAGTAGTAAAACAGATCTAATATTAAAAGAATGAAGGAGATATTTATCTGAAGGTGTAAGGAGAAAGCTTGAATATGAATGAAAGGAATGTGGAATTTCTTATATGCCCCAGAAAGAAGGGAAATCCGAGAATGCATGTGGATCTGTGCAGCGTGTGCAGGTGGAATCTGAAATGTCCCGCTTATGGTGAATACCGTCAACCGTTGCTTCTCATGAATTATAGAGATGAAGGCAGGAAAAGAAAAAACAGGCACCGTTAGACGAAATATTAAAAAAAGGGCAATCCATGGAATGTAAACCGGATTTTAATCGGTTCATAATGGCTGCTAATCACAGAGAGGCGGACAGGGTTCCTCTATGTGAAGGCACTATCGGATATGCTATCCAGAGCAGGTTCCTGGGCTGTGAGGTAAAACCGGAGGATCTTGCGTCACAGGTGCGCTTTTATGCCGAGGCGGGATATGATTATTTTCCGGTTGTGATTGCGCTGATCAGACCGGGAAAGGTTACGGAAGAGTCTAAGATCACCAGGCTCTTAAAAAAAATGGTCCTGGAAGAGAACCCGAATGAAACAGACCCTAAAAAATGGAACCTTGAATGCACGAGCTTCATCCATGACCGTATCGATTTTGAACGTTTCCCATGGCATGCGGCCGAGATAGATTACCAACAGCTCGAAGACGTTCAGGAACTTCTGCCTGAGGGGATGAAGGTTATGGCTATAAATGGAAAGATTTTCACTTTGACATGGATGCTAATGGGTTTTGAAAATTTCTGTATGAAACTTATGCTGGAACCTGAGCTTGTGCAGGATGTGCTTGAAAAGGTGGCGGATATCCATTTTAGGGCGCTTGACGCCATATTGTCGAAGGAATTCGTGGGTGCGGTACGCGTAACTGATGATCTGGCATTCGGGAGCGGGCCCATAGTTGATCCGGAATTGTTTAAACGGTTTGTACTTCCATGGTACAGAAAAATGGCTGATAAGTGTCACGAAAGAGGTCGCCTATTTATCATGCATACGGACGGAGATGTAAGTGAGTTGATGGAAGACCTCATTGATACCGGTGTGGACGTGCTGCATCCGGTAGATCCTACATGTATGGATATATTTAAAGTAAAGAGGAAATGGGGCTCTCGGATTTCACTTAACGGAAATGTCCCTAATGAGATGCTTAGAAACGGGAGTGCTGAAGATGTAAGGAGATACACCCTAATGCTTTTGAAAGAGGTGGCTCCGGGCGGAGGATATTTTCTGGGAGCTGGAAATTCGGTACCTGATTGGTCTAATTTTGAAAATTACATGATTATGCGTGAAACAGCCATAAAAGAGGGCGCCTATCCTATAATTGTGAAGATTTGAGAATAGGTTTCTTTCCTCCTGCCCTTTTTAAATATGTGTTACTTTTGTTCCGAAAACCTTGTGAAGGACTTTGCATTGGCCTTGCCCTGCGCGTATATATCATGCCAGCCTTCGGGAACGGGCATTTGTTCATAGAGGCTGGTCCTGTCTGCTTCAAGCAAAAGGCGTGGGCTTTTCATGAAGTCTGCTGCGCAGAGAACCTTTTTCCCTGATTTTCTTGAAAGATCTTCCAGCCATTTAAGACCCTCCCTGCTTCTTAAAAGATGATGGTCAAGTATTAACCTGTCCACGAATGTGGCGAGTCTCAACGCGTTATTCCATGCCCTGTCACGTTGTTTATGGCTCAATCGTCCAAGGTATAATGCCGGGCCGCCGGCAATGAGGATGTCCGGCTTCCATGATACTATAAGGGAAACCGTTTTATCATCAAGGAGCTGGATGTCCGATGCATGGACAAATACCTTATCTTTTTCAATTTTGCTCATCATAACGGTCTCACGGGCGGGCGTTTCCTCTCCGTGCGGTACGGGATCGGAGAAGCTGACAGGGCCATTGCTTGTATTTCCAAACCTCCAGTCAGCGTTAAATAGGCCTCTCAGTGAATCGAAACGAATTTTTTCGGTTTGTGACAGGCATTCAGGCCTTTTGGTCCAGATATGGACTGTTTCGGCCGGTTTGAGTAGGCTGCGTACGTCCAGTTGGTAGGGATTGGCATTCGTAAGGGGAACATGATCACCGTGAAAGTGACTGAACACGATGTCGGTGGCCTTTGCCCATACATTGATAATCCTTTCACGCACAATCTCGTCAACCGCTATCTGTGCGGGGTGTGGAGAAAGCCCGTTCCTAACGTATCCTAGGGATATCCCCGGATCGATCAGTATCTTTCGGTCACCGGCCTTTACATAACAGCAGAGGCCTCTTACGCCTAGAGACTCGGCTCCTATAATTTCAATTTCCATAATGCGAGGCCTCTTAAAAAAACTGTTCTTTTTTGCCCATTTCAATTTTATGATCCTTGAACGTTTCTGGAACGAAACAAACCACGCCATGGTCTCTTTCTGGTCAAGACACTTGTATCATAACCCGTTTTCTGGTAGGACATCCACAGTTTTAATAGGTCCGCCTTTGTACGAAAGCGGATAATTTATTTTCTTTGGAGCAGAAAAATGTCCGGGTTCACGGAAGTCATACTGATTGTCGCTCTCATATTGGGGATTCTCCTTGTCCCCAGGATCATGAATAAAGAACAGGAGGCCAGGGTCGTGAAGAGACCGGGAAAAGGGCTGAAGCTTGCCGGCTGGATACGGCTTGGCATCCTGGCATCTTTCGTATGGCCGGGCATTATCGCAGTCTATTTGAAGCCGTGGAACGGCCATTGGCAGAGTTTTTTATGCATAGCAATCGGTCCGGTAGCCTTGGCATGGGGCATTTTCTGGGTGTCTTCAGGTTTTAGAAAAAAAGGAATATAACAAGGTCAATAAATGTCAATCTTTTGATCTTACAGTTGTTTTGCCTTCTTGTCGGTTTTTCTCCACTCAACCCACTGTTGGGATCATCGCAGGCACCTCAATTTTAAGACATGAAAATTGTTTCATCAGATTATCATAACAAAATAATCTTTGTAATAATAAGTTTGTACTGATATTAAGGATAATTAATAATAAACAATAAGATATAACGCTAATAGATTGAGCTAATATAGTATATTGTGTTATATTTGTAATTATTTACAATATTAGATAGAATCGGAGCTGAAAGGATGGAAGCCGAAAGTAAGAAATATATACTCACAGAACTAATTGACATGGAAAAAAGCCAGCGGCTGCTTGATAACTTCTGTGGTGCGGTAGAAATCGCGGGAGCGATTATCGATCTGGAAGGTGAAATTCTTTTAGAGTCCGTGGAGGGAAGAATCTGCAAGGATTTTCATCGAGTGCATCCGGTTACTTGTGAAAAATGTACCAAGATTGGTAATCGAATTACCAACGAGTTGATTGAAGGAAAAAGGCTTTCAATATATTGTTGCCCAAACGGTTTGAACGATGCCTTCTCACCCATAATCATCGAGGGTCAACATATCGCCTATGCCTTTTTAGGGCAGTTTCTGATGGCACCGCCAGACGTCGGTTTTTTTAGATTGCAGGCGGCAAAATACGGTTTCAATGAGAAGGCCTATCTTGAGGCACTAAATGAAGTGCCTGTAATCAAGGAAAAAAAGCTTTCATCCATATTGGGTTCTATTACTATCTGTGCCGAATTTCTGGCCTCTCTGGGACTTTCAGGGCTTAGGCATCTGGAGGCCGAACGGGCACTTCGTTCCAGCCAGAGGCGTTTCAAGGAAACGATTGAACTCCTTCCGACGATCGTCTGCGAGTATGACAAAAAGGGTATGTTCACATATCTCAATATGCATGGACTTGATGCATTAGGGTTTTCCTCCGCTGACCTGAAAAAGGGATTATATGTGAAACAGTTGTTTCCGGACCCGGAAAAAGAGAAGTTCAACAAACGCCTTTTGTCCCTGTTAAAAGGAGCGAAGCAGGAACCGATAGAATATAGGCTCAAAAAAAAGGACGGATCGATTCTTGAGGTTATAATTACTTCCGCCCCTGTCTACGAAAAAGACAGGATAGTCGGGGGCAGGTCCTGTATTACAGAAATTACCGAGTTCAATCGCACCCAGGAGGCCTTGAGAGAAAGTGAAAAGCGGTATAAGGAGTTGAGTGATTTCTTGCCTCAGGTCGTATTTGAGACAGATAGGGAAGGTTGTCTTACCTTCGCCAATCTTAATGCGTTTAAGGCATTCGGTTACACCGAAAGCGATTTCAAGAAACGGCTTTATGTGCTTGAAATGCTTGTCCCGGAAGACAGGGAAAGGGCCGGTAGCAATATTGAAAAGATTCTGTCCGGCAAAAATATGGGAGGCATTGAGTACACCGCACAGAGAAAGGATGGAAGCAGATTTCCGGTTTTGATACATTCAAACTGCATTATGCGGAAGGAAATGCCCGCAGGTTTGAGAGGTATAATAATCGATCTTTCAGAAAGCAAGCTGGCTGAAAAGGAAAGGTTGAAGCTTGAGGCCCGGCTTCAGAGGGCCGAAAAAATGGAGGCCATAGGAACCCTTGCAGGGGGTGTGGCTCATGATCTCAATAACGTCCTGTCCGGTATTGTAAGCTATCCGGATCTTTTGTTGATGCAGCTGCCTGAGAAAAGCCCGTTAAGAAATCCTCTGATGACAATTAAAGGGGCGGGGGAAAAGGCTGCCGATATAGTTCAAGATTTATTGACCCTGGCAAGAAGGGGCATTACCTATAGCGAAGCGGTCGATTTGAACGAAATAGTGTTGAATTATATGAAAAGTTTTGAGTATGACAGGCTGCTTTCGTACCATCCTGATGTCGAAGTAAAGGTAGATCTATGTGCTGATCTGCTGTATTTTCTGGGCTCAACCGTGCATCTTTCAAAGACGGTTATGAACCTCGTGGCAAATGCGGCAGAGGCCATGCCTGACGGTGGAATGATTTTTATCTCAACTGAAAACCGATACATTGAACGGCCGATCGCCGGTTTTGATGAACCCAAGCAGGGTGACTATGTCGTACTTAATGTCTCAGATACAGGGATAGGCATATCACGAGATGATATGAAAAGAATATTCGAACCCTTTTTTTCAAAAAAGAAAATGGGTAGAAGCGGAACCGGACTCGGCATGTCGGTAGTGTGGGGGACGGTAAAAGACCATAACGGGTACATCGATCTTCAAAGCGTTGAGGAAAAAGGTTCCACTTTCATCCTCTATTTTCCCGTAACGAGAAAGGGGCTGGAAAAAAATCGTTCCGAGTTTTCAATTGAAAAAGTTTCCGGCAACATGGAGACCATTTTAGTCGTAGATGACGTGCAAGAGCAAAGAGAGGTAGCTTTTAATATCCTGTCAAGCTTGGGATATTCAGTTTTCACATCATCAAGCGGGGAGAAAGCCGTTGAATATCTGAAAAGGAGCAGGGTGGATCTTGTGGTCCTGGATATGATTATGGAACCCGGCATGGATGGCCTGGAAACGTACAGAAAGGTTCTTGAGCTGTATCCGGGTCAGAAGGCTATCATAACGAGTGGCTTTTCAGAAACAGAACGGGTAAAGGAGGCTCAGGAACTTGGAGCAGGAGATTATGTGAAAAAGCCATACACCATTGAAAAAATCGGTGCTGCAGTTAATAAGGAATTGAAAAAGTGAGGCACTCGATACCTTTTCCGGCTTGATCCTCCCTCTTGATATCCAATGTTTTTTGTTTCTGTCTAACAACCTTTGTCTCTGATTGTTCGCAGGTCGGTAGAACTTTTTTTTGATACGGAAAGGCTAAGGCTTTTACCGAGACCTTCGGGATAAAAATGTTTGTATCTGCTTATCTTCCACCTGACTTAACCGCACGCATTATCAGCGAACTGGGTGATAAAAAGATGCGTGAGGGCACCTTGGCCCTGTACCCTCTGTAAGATGGTATACACGAATGTTCGGAATATGGGAAACGGGGATGGCTCTCATGGGAAAATACAGGCTATCCCGTGGGGCAGCCTGTATATCCTATTATCCGGGGGAAGAGTATACGGGGAGGTATCCGGCCCGCTGCGCCGGCTTTGTGCGCTGAAACCTGTTAGCCTAAAAATTAAAGACTTTTGAGTCAGCGGCCAGATCTATCAAATTGGGGCCACCGCTGAGTACCATGTTGGAGAAAAATCCTGACTCGTCAACCTGACGATTTTTTGCGCAGGGGATTCAGACTCCCACGGGGACTTCATTCTCGACAAGATAGGGCAGGTAGTCATTGGGGCAGTCTGCTGTGCCGGTCTTTAGGTCTAAATCCCTTCCGGAATCCGCCCACATAACCCCGCCGTCAATGAAGAACAGGTTGGTTTTGTGCCCCTTTGTGTGTGCGATCTTTGCGAATTGAAAACATCTTGTAGCAGCCTCATTGTCATCTTTACTCAAAACAAACAAGAAATTAGCCATTTCCTATCTCCTTCCCTTTGTCTATATTCGTTAGCCTTTCCCAAGGGCTATACCACTATTTGCTAGCGACAAATCTCTGTCAACATTTTTTTGCACACACATTAAGGTTTGGTCTTTACCTCGATATTTAATGTCCTTTTGTTATTTTCCTGATTAGTATCGGCCTTACATCCTACTTCGGCAGTTATCGTATGTTTGCCGGCTTTGGCAGGTTTCCATCGAACCGATGTTTTCTTTATCTTTTGAGGATACAAGACAAGCTTTTTATCCTCTGAAAACCCGTCGCTACCCTTTATCAAAAGATGCGCCTCACTTATTTTGAACTCGGATCGGTTATCAATCTCAAACCTGATGGTAACGCTTTTCCCTTCAACCGGTTCCTTCGAAAGCGTCATCCCGGACAATATGATATCTGCCTTTTCTTTCTCCTGCGCAGGTGTTTGACCACTTGGCTTTGTACTGCTGCCGGGGTTTTCGGTTGAAGTAGCGGGGGAGTTGCTCGATTTTGATATTACCTCTACATCTATAGTCTTTTTGTTGTTTTCCTGATTAGTATCGGCCTTACATTCAACTACGGCAGTTATCGTATGTTTGCCGGATTTTGCAGGTTTCCATCGAACTGATGTTTTCTTTATCTTCAGAGGATACAAGGTGAGCTTTTTATCCTCTGAAAGCCCGTCACTTCCCTTTATCAAAAGATGTGCATCACTTATCTTGAACTCGGATCGGTTATCAATCTCAAACCTGATGGTAACGCTTTTCCCTTCAACCGGTGCCTTCGAAAGCGTCATCCCGGACAATACGATATCTGCCTTTTTGTTCTCCCTGTCAGGTTGTTTTTCAGCAGCGGTTTTCTGCCTGGTATCTGGTTGAGGGTTTGTCTCTTCTTGCGATGTTGCTGTCTGTTTGCCTGCAGCAACACGGCCGGCAGGGCCAGCCTCTCTTCCTTGAGTTCCTGCCACAGACTCGAAACGAGTGTCCTGTGCTGTTGATTGAATGACATTCGATGATGCGGACGGGGGAAGGGGGGTGCCGTTTTCATTGATCTTAAAACTGACCCTTTTCATGTATTCAATATTTTTGGAATCAACGACCTTAAGAATAGCCTGTAATCCGCCCCTGGCCGCCATGACATAGTAATGTGAAACATCTTTGTCAACATTTCCGCTGTCAGACAGGGTTTTGCCGTCTCCAAAATCAAAGGTCCATGTTAGTGGATAGGAACCTTTTAGGATTTTTACATGAAAGATCTGATCATTTCCATATCCGCGAGTGGTATCCCTGCTGAGGGATAATGTGGGCTTTTTCACTTGAACGGTGACATTTTTTGTAATGGGGGTTGAATCGATTTCAATTTTGTTATCGATCATATATTTGAGAACTGCATTTATAGTATATTCCCCATCATTTTTATAAATGTGTTCTAGTGGGAAAAAGGGCTCTTTTTTTAATGAAACAGGCAGATCATCGATCTGTTTGTCACCCCAATCTATTTTGTAAACTGGAGATTCTTTGACCGCCTCTCTGTTTAGAATCTCGATTAATCCTTCGTATGTCTCTCCTGCAAAAATGACCGCAGGGGCCTCTTTCCAACTAATTCTGGGACGTTCAATGGCCAAGACTTTTATATCAATCTTTGATTCGCTAGTGCTTTTTTCATCATATGCATAAAGGACAATAGTTGTTTCGCCAGGTTCTTTAAATGTAAGGGATGTGTAAAGATTGTACGAAGAACCTGAAATGGACTGCTTGAAAAGCGCGTCTTTATCTTTCTTGAGAAGAATACCCACACCCTTTAAAGAACTGTCAGGGTCGGTGATTTTTGCCTTTATCGTGACAGGTTCACCCGCTAGAACAATGTCAGGTGTCAGGCTCACATTGCTGATAACAGGCGGAGCGCTGATTGTCTTAAATCTCAATGATTGCGCTACGCTTATTCCCTGTTTGGAAGCGCCTGGTGCGGTCGCCTGAATGCTGACCTTATAATCCGTATTTGCATTAAGGTTGTTGAGCTCAAGAGATGTCTTGGAAACATCTGATACAAACACATCTTCTTTTTGGCTTTCTTGCCCTAACGGATGATAGGATATCTTATAAGCGCCAAATGCTGAATTTCCTTCGAAAAGATTCCATATTAACTTAGCACTTGATCGAGAAACAGCACTAATGTGAAAGTTGAACATATCCCCACCGAACATGGTGAACAGGTAAAAAGGAGACTCGGAAACATTGCTATATTGATCCCTCAGGCGGGTTTTGATTTTGTAGGTTCCTGGCACCGTATTGACAATGGTGTGAGTGAAACTGGTCGATCCTTGCGCGCTGGATGAATTTTGCCACGGTCTTGTCGTCGTTTGCCCTTGTGGTGTTATGAATTCAATCTGTGAGCTGTTCGCCCCGTCATTTGTCGTGACTTTCGTTATGATTTGATGGTTTCCATAAATGTGCACGTTGCTTATTAAAGGAGCCTGGTTGTCTTCACTGCAGGTAAGGGCAACCGTTTCTGTTATTCCGCCGGTGACTTGAGTTGTTGCAGATGCAGAAGATATGTTGCTTGATGAGGAAGGGGTAATGTGAAAAGAAACATTAAAGGTTCCCTCATTTCCGAAGTCATGATTAAAGGTTGCTTTTCCCTGGTTGTTAGTATTCACGGTTCCCACGGTACAATTTGACTTTTTGATTGTAACAGGTGCATTTTTAACCGGAGTTCCATAGTCGGTTTGAGCGGTTATATTTATGGTCGTAACGGCATTTGAAAGACAAGCCGAGGGGGCTGAAAACAGACCGTAAGGTGAAATTGATGCGGCTATCGATTTTGTTCTGAAACCAGATTTTGAAATATCGAGCGTGTAAGTACCTGATTGAATGTTTTCAAACGTATAATGCCCTTGACTGTCTGTCTGGGTTGTCTTGTTTTTCCCGCATACAGAAATCTGAGCGCCTGAAACCGGACTTCCTGAGGTATTGTAAACGTAGCCTCCCGGGCTTGTCTTTTTTGTGGGGGATATGACATAGGGGCTGAGTAAACCTGTTGCACTTGAAGGGATTGTCATTACAGAGTCTGTTTTTAAATTCCAGATGGATTCGGTAACCGAGACGTCATATTGCTTCCCTTTCTCAAGTGTGATTTCAGGGGTAACTCCGTTGGAATTTGTAACGAGATTGAGGGGCACGGCTCCAGTACTTCTCTTTTTTACTGTAACAAGGGCGTCTTTAACCGTCTTACTTCCACATGCAACCTGGATGCGTCTTGAAGGAGGAATTGCCCCCTGTTTTGTCGAAATAGATCCTACATATCCCAGCCGGACTCCTGGGTTTTTCGTGGGGTCATTATCCTCGAATGTCCAGGATACGATTTGGTAGTAATATGTTGTACCTGGTTCAAGATCCCCTATGGAAATAGTATGGGTCTTTACCATCTCCCTTTCTCCAAGGGCACTGCCTATATATCCTACCGAAACAGAACCTGTGTTCTTTTTGATAGCTGCCGTGTAATTATCCCCCACATCCGGAGCGACTCCAAGGAAGACTTCGGTTGAGGCCTTGTGGCTTGTATTCCATGAAAAATTTAAACCCGTCTGAGTCGATCCGGCCTGCATGTCAGTCATGGAGTAGGTATTTTTAGAGCCACTAACCGATGTCAGGGTGGTTAATGAACGACCCGCATCTTTTTTTGTCTTTGCAGTGACAGGAGGAGTGGTATCGTAGACATTTCCGCTGCTGTCAACGCACGCCATCTTGAAGGTGTAGGCCGTGTCTTTCGCAAGGCCTGCAAAAGGAACATTATGAGATGTCTTTAAATTCGATTCGGTCTTAGCGGCTATAAGTTGGGTTCCTTTGAAGACCTTGACCGTTCCCTTTAGCGGGATATTCGGGCTTGCCCATCGGGCCGTGGCAGAGGTTACACCCTTGCAGATATGATAGTCTAGGATGGCCGCATTAGATGCTTGTATAGGAATATTTAGTTTGAATTCGTTTTCACTATATGTTTTCTCGGTTTTTACGAAGTTGACCACCTTTGTGGTATTAATAAGATTTATATTAGGGGCAATAGAAATTCCCGCATCAAAATTAAGGACCTGTTTTATTCGGAACTCATATTCGATTTTATCGACCACAACATGAAGTTTATCGCTTTCGCTGATAAAGAGTGGAAGTGGGATGTCAAGGTGGAATAATTCGTTTCTCGATGTAAAACGCTTTGGATATGTGCCGCTCAATTTTCCAGGGACCCAGTATCTGAAGTGTACTATGAGCGCGGCATCGTCTATCCAGTACTGAGGATCACCTATGATGGACACGCTTCCAAGGGAGGCGAGTTTGTCTACCCCTTTTTCTATAAGATTCTTGGCGAATGCCTCGGCACCGGCGTTGTTAACATCCTTGAATAATTTTATGGCTGAAATAAGTGTGTTTCGTTTACTGCTAGGGATTTTACTGAAAATGTTGTTTACTGCCTGGGTTTTTTTTGTTTCACTTACAAAATCATTGACGCTTACACTTATAAGGGTCCTTGTATCTTTATATTTTTTGAGGGCCCCCACGGGAAGGGAATCGCTTGACGACATGTTGACTCCGATGTTGTCCTGAGCGCTTGCGATGCTATCTCCCACCTTGGGCACCAGTGCCACCAGTTCCCAAAAGTCAAGGGGCAGATCAAACCATGGGAGTATGTCCGGTATTCCCGCAATATTGAAAAATCCTGCCTGTAAATTGTTAGGCAGGTAAACGCCGAATGAGCTTTCGAATGTGTTGCTTGAGCCGCCTTTGGGATTAGCCTCCAGCGTGAGGCGTAATGTATTGCCCGCCTTAGCCTGGGAAGGGTTGTATGTGCACAAAAGTCTTACATCGTCATTGACAGCGATGGTGCCTGTTGAAAACCGAATGCCCAGGTCATAACGAAAACCAGCGGTAACCAGCGGAAGCCATGGAGACCAGTAGGTTTTTGGAGTGGGTTTGCCATTGTAGTTCCATGAAATGGCGTTTGAAAAATCATGTGTGATTGTTGAAGCTGACGGCGAGGTTATTTTTAAGGAAAAAAAGGCAAGAAAAAAAACAATGACAAAGATCAGAAAGAATTTCATACGTGCCATATGTATAACCTCTGTGAGGGTTAGTTTTTAACTCGAATCTCTTAACCCGTGAAGCCGTTTCTGTGGCTGGTAAGTCATGCTTGTTTCCCTGCTACATAAGGCGGTCTGATTTTCCTATCTTATAAGCTTTTACCTCTACCTTCTGTTTGACGGTATCCATTGAAACGACAAGAGAATAGCCTTTTCTCAGAAAAGACATGAGGATTCTCTTGCGTCCCTGTGGTTTGGAGCCTAGACGGGGGCTCATTTTAAAGTGCAAGGCAAGACAGGCCTTGTGAAGGTCCCTTGCATCCTGTTTGTCGAAGAGTTTGCGTACTATGTATCGCAGAATGACGATGCCGTCTTTTTCATGTTCGGCAAAACCTGTGTCCTCTGAGATAAATTTGACGTCGCCAAGCGTTTCTTTTAAAGGAGGCCTGATAAGCCTGTCTATTTCTTTTGCGACAAGGCTCGTTGGAACTTGATTCTCTAGACTGAAAAATTGAGGATTGTCCGAAATATGTTTTATCTCTGAGGCTCTTGGCTGGGTATGTGCGGGAATTAAGAAAATAAAAACAGGAAGAAACAAGTGAAACATGAAAATCTTTTTAACGGTCTTTTTCATTTTCTCTCCTTCAATTTTCAGCTTCTTTTTATGTGCTCCTTTTCATAAGGGATGTTTCGGTAGCAATGGAGGACTAGCAGCGCATACCCCGTTTTTTTATCCCCAGGTTTTTCTTTTCCAGGTTATAGGCCATCTCAACCCATTCGCACAGAAGTGATCTGGTGTCTCGCGGGTCTATGATATCTTCTATACCGAATGCCTCGGCCGTCCTGAATGGGGAGCAGATTGCACGGTATGAATCCAGAAGATCCTTGAGGTATGCATCGGGGTCTTCGGCCGCCTCTATTTCCGCACGGTGTGCCGCGTAAACCCCTCCCTCAGCCGGGATGTTGCCCCATACGGCAGAAGGCCAGGCGTATCGCCAGCTGAGCCGCATGCCGCTTTTCTGGGCGCCTCCGGCAACGCCGAAACATTTTCTTAGATATACCACGGCCAGGGGCACGGTCGCCTGTACGAGCGCGAAACTTGCCCGCACACCTTTCCGTATGGTGCCCATCTCTTCACTCTTTTTACCGATCGTAAAACCCGGCTGATCAGGCAGATTCACCAGAGGCAGGTGAAATGTGTCACACATGTCTATGAAGCGCTGAAATTTTTCGGCAACATCAAAGTCGAAAGAGCCTGCCATGAACCTGCAGTCATTGGCAAGAACCCCCACAGGATAACCGTTTAGCCTTGCAAGCCCTGTTATCTGAGAACGGCCCTGGTATTTTCCGATCTCAAAGAAGGAGCCCTTATCCAGAATCATGTCGAGGATACGGCGGATATCATAGGTCTTTTTCCCGTCCTTGGGGATAATGCCGGTCAGTTCCTCCTCCTGTCGCCGAGGGTCGTCCTTTTCGGCGTCTTTTCGTTCCGGCATCTCCCACACATTGGGTGGCAGATATGACAGGAAACGTTTGGCCTGGGCCAGGGCGTCCTCTTCGTCTTCAGCCTCGTTATCCACAACGCCTGTAAGGCGCGTGTGAAGTCTGTAGCCCCCAAGCTCCTCTTTTGTCATGTCTTGACCGAATGCCGCTTTTACAAGGGGAGGCCCCCCAACAAAAACATGGGCCTTTTCCTTGACCATGACCGAAAAGTGGCTTTGGACCATATACATGGCTCCTATTCCAGCAACCGAACCGAATCCAAGGGCCACAACAGGTATTTCAGAGAGGATTTCCACCCGGTTCTGGGTCGTTTCATCCCCGGAACTGGGAATTTCCGTGTAACCTATATCCAGTATCTCGCGGATTGATCCGCCGGCGCCTTCCAGAAGCCGGATCATGGGCAAACGGAAGGTGCGGGCCATCTTAAGGAAATAGGCCCCCTTGCTCTTGTACATGCGACCGACCGAGGCCCCTTTTACCGTGAAGTCATCACCGTGGATTGCCACCCTGCGCCCATCTACGAACCCCAGGCCCATGATGAAGGGGCATGGAATAACGTCCTTCAGCTTGGACTTGTCTGTGTCATCGTAGGTAGCCACTCCAGCCAGAACGCCCCGTTCACGAAAGGATTCCTTGTCACACAAGCAATCGATCCTCTCCCTGACGGTCATCTTGCCGTGCCGGTGCTGTTTTTCGACATTAGCCTCTCCGCCCATCTGGTAGGCGATCTTTTTTCTTTCCTCAAGTTCTTCCAGCTCTTGATCCCACATCCGCATGTCTCCCTTTAAATAAGATCTCCCCGTCCATATTGTATGTAAATTTCTGTTGCTGATGAATCTTTGATGGTGCAGTCCAAAGGTGGATAAATGCCGTTGTGTGTCCCGGAATAATTATTTCTTGAATTTATGAGAGCGTGAGTTTTCCACCAGGAGACCTCAAGGCTCCACCCAATAGTTGCGGGGAATTATTTACGGTTATTGATAAGAACTTGTATTTTATGAGATGAAGTATGAAAATTTTTTTGTTTTATGTCAATTAGAAAGGCAGATATCGGTTGGGTATGGCTGCACAACTCAGCTGATGATGTATGTTGTACAAATAAGGCTTTAGGCAGCATATCGGTAACGATAATTCAAGACGCACTGCGGCGCGGCATTAATCCTGGTGGGCTTCGTGATTGAATTACTTGTGGAGATGAAAATGATAATGTGAGTAGTAGTCTTAAACAGAATTCTGATATTTATTTTCACTTTGACATATAACATATAAAATCAGTATAATAATATTTGATATTTGAGCGAAGGAGGGTCTGCTGTTTTGCGGGGTAGATGCCTTTTATAATCCCAAGTCACAAAGTCTTCATGCACTTTTTTCCCCTCCTTCACACGGAAAGTGAAAATCCGGGGAACCTCCTTTAAGGAAAGGGGCCCGGTTAACACGATTCTATCCGCCTAAGTCTTCAATATAAAGAGAGAATGCCATGAAATCCCTGAAACGAATGGTAATGTTTTTTGCTGCTCTGTGTATCCTTTCACCCTTCGGCAATTTTATCACCGCTTACGGGCAGGCCTCCTCCGTAAGCACTCTGGCAATCCTGCCTTTCGACAATAACTCTGTCACTGACCCCGAACGCTACACCCCTTTGACGAACGGGCTTCCAGCCATGCTTATAACCGATATGAACAGGGAACAAAACCTTCTCAAGGTCATTGAAAGGGACAAAATCCGTTCTATTTTGGAGGAAATCGAATTCAATCAGACCGGCTTAGTGGACAGGGAAACCATGATTCGCGCCGGAAAATTGCTTGGCGCCCAGTCTATCGCATTCGGTTCCTTCATGGTAATGGGGGACATGGTCCGGATTGATGCTCGACTGGTAAAAACTGAAACCGGCGAGGTGCTCATGGCCGAGTCGACGAGCGGTAGCGCGAAACGCTTTCTTGATCTGGAAAAGGACCTCGTTCGAAAGATCGCACAAAATCTCGGGATCGCACTTGAAACCGTTCAGACCGGAGGGAAAGAAAAAACGGGTTCCGATATCCAGGCGGCGCTTTTGTACTCCAAGGGTCTGGAGGCTATGGATAAGGGTGATAACGATGAGGGACGGAAGTTTTTCAACCAATGTATCAAAGCGGACCCCTCATATCGGGAGCGCATTTCAGGTATCAAGGGTTTTCAGCAGTAACCCGGTTCGGCGTATATTCGAGTTCGATTGCCCGTTGGGGAAGAATGATCCCAGCGAAACCATATTGATGTCAGGCAATTTAACACCGTTGGAAGGAGGAGAACTTATGTTGAAAAGAATTTTCTCCGTATTGGTTGGTTTGTTCATGATTGTCTCGTTTTTTTCCGGGTGCGTGACTATGGTGGAAAGTGAGGTGTTGTTCTCCAAAGGAAAATACAATGAAGTTATACCGATCTACAAAAAGAGCCTTGTTGAAGACCCGGATAATATTATGTTCAGGTCCAAACTGGGTTTCGCGTATCTCAAAACGGGTCGAATTGACGAAGCTGTAAGCGAACTGGAGACCGTCCAGAGGATCAAGCCGGGAGAAGCCTACTCCGCCCTCTATCTGGGTATGGCTTACCTGAATAAAGGAGATCTCTCTGATGCCATAAGGATATGGAAGGGGTACAAAAATGATTCCGCACCCATCGTGGAAGCGGAAATCAAACGTCAGTTGACTCTTCTGCTGATTGCCGATTCTCAGCGTCAGGCAAAAAAGGCCCTGGACACGGAGAAAAAACTCAAGACCGTTAAACCGGATCGTTATACTGTAGCCGTTTGCTACTACGATGATCTTTCACCGGACAAATCTCTGAGTGCATTTCAGAAGGGTCTTGCAGTCATGGTTATAACGGACATGTCCAAGATCAAGTCGCTGAAGGTTGTGGAGCGGATACGACTTCAGAGCCTGCTGGAAGAAATGCAGTTGGGTCAGACCGGAATAGTTGATGCAAGCACGGCGCCTCGAGTGGGGCGTCTTCTGGGAGCTGAAAATCTTGTCGTTGGAAACATCATGATCGGCAGTTATACTGCGACCACTTCTTTATCCTCAACAAGCGCAGGGGATGTTATGGGAACCGGGCAGGTTACCGTACCGCAGAATCAATTCTTTGAGTTGCCGAAAAGTATTGTAACGCAGGCCACCGACATAATGGGTGTGCCCCTGTCCGCCCAGGAAGAAGCTGCCTTGGCCGTAGCGCAGACAAAAAGCTTCGAGGCGGTAACATTTTTCGGACAGGCCCTTCAGGCCATGGATGCAGGCAACTATGGAAACGCCAAGGCACTTTTTGCCATGGCCCTGGCAGAGGACCCTAATTTTGTTGCAGCACAAGAAGGGCTTGCTTCCTGCCCTAGTTCCTCTGCTCCCTCAAAAGACGCGCTTGAAGATATGAGCATGTCAGAGATTGCAGATTCGATTAGCGCAGCGGTTGAATCTGCGCAAGACTCACAGGGGCAAAGTGATTCTGAATCGGACAGTGAAGGCGGCGGCGGAGGCGGAGGCGGATATTAAGTGGGCATCTGTTTGAAATTATTGTCCCCCAACTGGCTCGAAATCATCGTGAGAAATTGTCTGAGCCGCCTCCGGGGAATTTGTAAAATTTTAAAACTTTAACTGTTTTCAGGATATTGTCACTTCTCATTAAAGGTAATCCGACCGATAGTTTGCGCCGAACGATTGACAAATTCCGGAATGACCGCTGCCAATTGTGGACTGGCAAGCCGCGACAACAATACCGGCGGGCTGTCGTTACCATCAGCATCGATGTGGGTTAAAAATAGTTCGGAAAAGGGTGTGTTGACTTTGGAGGTAAACACCAGCCAGCGACTGTTGGGTGCCCAACTGTGCCAGGAGTTGAACAAAAGGGTATTACAACGCATCACCCGCGCTGGCCCGCCGCCGGCGGGCACCATCATCAGACGGCTGTCGGGCTGGGCCACCAATCCTGTTTTACACTGGGTAAATACAATCCAGCGACCGTCCGGACTTACTCGGGGGAAATAATTGCTCATTTGATTATTGCTGGCGCCCGTTAATGGCTCAGCCGCTCCGCCAGCGCCATCATTGAAGGGTACCCGGTAAATATCGTATTGAATCCGGTAACGTTTGTTCAAGGTATGGATGTCCGTACCCGGCCGTACCTTTAACAGCCGTTTGGAACCGATGGCATTATGCAGGCCCTTATCCACGGGCGCCCGGGCGAAATAGAGCGTTCGGCCGTCCGGGCTCCAAGCCGGGCTGGCCTGGACATAGTTGGGATCATCAGCGCCGGGTAACAGGTTGAACTTTTTGCTCTGGCGGTCATAAATGGCGATGCGGCCGGAAATAGGGAAAAAGAGCTGGGAAAAATCTAGACGATCCAGAATCGCCATGAATGGCTTTTCACCGACCGATGCAGCTACATAGCGGCCTTCGGGTGATATTTTCGCGAATAGCCCCATATTGGGTAGCTTTTCGATCACCGGCAAATCATTCCAGCTGATCACATTCGATGGATCCATTTCCGGTTTTTGGTCAATGTCCGTCATCAAATAGCCGCCCTTATCGCCATGAAAATCCATGTCCAGACCAATTGTTTTACCATTAGCCGATACGCTATGGCAAAATGCACACTTGGGCATGTTTTTAATGACCGTACGCGGTTTTTGGTAACTGCAAAGATCGGCCAGACGCCATCGAAACTTTTTGGTGTTTTTAAATGCGTACTCAAACGGCAGGGGAATCTGCTGATATAACAGCGGCGCAACCACCTTATCCGGTGATATTGTAAACGAAAGATCGGCGTGTGAAACCACCTCTGCCGCTTCCTGTCCCAATCCCAAAACAGTCAGGCGTATTCCTCCTTTTTGGCCAAACACCTTTATGCGCTCCCATATTTCGCGTCCAGGCCGCCATTGAGTTACCCTGCTAATTACCCGGATACCATGGAAATGGGATTCAAAGTCGATTTTTATCAACCATTTGTTAACAGTCTTTGCCGTTTCCTTCCAAATAATATCGGGCGCTGCCAAATCAGCCGGAAATACGGACCCGTCAAAGGGATGTGTAATTTGCACCGATAGAGATGGTCGGCCCTGTTGTTCCGCCGCAAGGATAGTTTTTAATTGCCGCTGTAATGCCGACCGGTGATTCTCGAATAGGCCGAGTTTATGCCCTAAAATCAGATCGCCGGATTCGAGGTCCGGGGTTACGGTCATGGTGGTACAGGCCATTATCACAATAAGGCCCAACACAATCGATATATACAAAACAACTCGAGTAAGGTTCCGTGATTTCCGCCCGATTTCTTTCATAACCAGTCTCCATAAATGACTTTTTGCCATGCACACCAACTCTTGAATGGGATAAGAGTAGCATAAAAAAGTCAAGCTTTTTTCCAAGAGTTTTTGTCAGACGACTTATCCTCTAGCAATCCGGGTTGTTTTTTCAACCTGAAACGAGCGTAAAGGTTTAGGAAAGTAAGCGTGAAAGATTTCGACGTAGCCGTCTGACGGCCAGATGAATTCAACAGTAAATGATTTCAATGATTTAGAATGCTGGATTTTAATGGATTGCGACGAATTATGGTGTGATTTTGCACCCTATAAGCAGCCTGAGAGGAAAGAAAGTAAATATTCGACCCCAGAGGGGCCGGCTTTGAGTTAACCCCTATAAGGGGATAAATAGCCTTGCCCCCTGAGGAGGCAAGGTTAAGTTGTCCCCAGTTCTTGATTAGTATTCGGATTTCTCAGAGGCCTTTTCTCTTGGCTCTTGATATGGCAGATAAATTAGGGAGATATTTTTAATGATTACTTGGTTTAAAATTGAAGTATTTAAAAAAAGGGCTTCAAAAGTATAATCTTCTGAAACCCTTGTTATTCGTGGCGGGGACGACGAGACTCGAACTCGCGACCTCCGGCGTGACAGGCCGGCGTTCTAACCGAAACTGAACTACGTCCCCGGGTTTTTTTATGTGGTAGGCGGAACGGGGATTGAACCCGTGACCCCCGGCTTGTAAGGCCGATGCTCTCCCATCTGAGCTACCCGCCTAAAGCGAAGAGAGATGTTTACCAGTTAAACACTGCCTTGTCAAGCTAAATTCAATGCGCGGTTATGTCTTTATTCCGCACTTTCTTGGTTGAGTCCTTTTCAGCACTAGTAATGTCGGTAAGACAGAAGGGGGCACGTTCATCCTTCGGTGCAAAGAGTTCTTCCCCCGGTGAAAGTACAAGCGCGTTTTCAAGGACGCTGTCAATATGGTCCACAAGAACAAGCTCAACCTTTTTTAGATTTTTCTTGGGTATTTCTTCGATATCCTTTTTATTTTCGAGTGGTAAAAGAACTTTTTTAACATCTCCTCTGTGGGCTGCCAAGATCTTTTCCTTGAGTCCTCCAATAGGAAGAACACGTCCCCTCAAGGTTATTTCACCTGTCATGGCGATGTCCCTGTATACCTTTTTTCCGGTAAGCGCAGATACAATGGACGTAGCGAGCGTTATTCCCGCAGAAGGGCCGTCCTTTGGAATGGCACCTTCAGGCACATGCACGTGAATGTCCATTTTTTCATAAAAATTGTCAGGAAGCCTTAACTGGCGGGCTCGCGATCGTACGTAGCTGAGTGCGGCCTGGGCCGATTCCTGCATTACCTCTCCAAGCTGACCGGTGAGAACCAAGCTGCCCTTTCCCGGCATTATGGTGGCTTCCGTCTGTAGTAATTCGCCTCCCACCTCGGTCCAGGCGAGTCCTGTGGTAACGCCCACGGCATTGCTTTCTTCAGTTCGTCCATACCTGTATTTTTGCACCCCGAGGTATCGGTGAATCGACTGGGCCTTTACCGATATCGACATGCCTTCCTTACCCGCCACTATCTTTCTGGCAACCTTCCGGCAGATAGAAGCGATCTCCCTTTCGAGATTTCTGACTCCTGCCTCTTTGGTATAGTTTCTTATAATGGTAAGTATGGCTTTGTCACTGAAAGAGAGCTGGTCCGGCTGAAGTCCGTTTTCATCAATCTGCTTTCTTATGAGAAACTGTTTGGCAATATTGAGCTTTTCAAGCTCCGTATAACCTGGAAGCCTGATAATTTCCATTCTGTCCTGCAGCGGCAGAGGTATATTATGCAGGATGTTGGCGGTAGTAATAAAGAAGACGTCAGACAGATCGTAATCGAGATCCAGATAATGGTCGTTAAATGCGTAATTCTGCTCTGGATCAAGGACCTCGAGGAGTGCTGAAGATGGATCTCCCCTGAAATCGGTACTCATCTTGTCTACCTCATCCAGACAGAATACAGGGTTGTTCGATTTGGCCTTTTTTAAAAATTGGAGTATCTTGCCGGGAAGCGCCCCTATATATGTCCTTCTGTGCCCCCTGATTTCCGCCTCATCTCTGACTCCTCCAAGAGAAAGCCTTACAAAGTTGCGGTCTGTGGCCCTAGCAACGGATTTTGCAAGAGATGTCTTTCCAACTCCGGGAGGTCCGACCAGGCAGAGTATGGGACCTTTCATCTTCTTGGTGAGATGCTGAACTGCAAGATATTCGAGAATCCTCTCTTTCGGCTTTTTGAGCCCATAGTGATCCTGTTCGAGGATCGTTTCGGCCTCTTCGATATCGAGTTTGATCTTAGTCTTATCAAACCAGGGAAGGGCGAGTATCCAGTCTATGTAATTTCTTACGACAGTTCCCTCGGCAGACATGGGGGACATCATCTTAAGTTTCTTGAACTCCTGTTTCACCCTGAAATGGGCCTCTTTTGTGAGTCTTTTTTTCTTTATCCTCTTTTCCAGTTCATCCAGTTCCGCCTTGAAATCATCCTTGGTGCCCATCTCCTTCTGTATCGCGCGCATCTGTTCGTTCAGGTAATAGTCCTTCTGGGTTTTCTCCATCTGTTTCTTGACCCTGGTCCTGAGGCGATTTTCAAGTCGAAGTATGTCCAGTTCATTGTTGAGGTTTCCAAATAAGCGCTCCAGGCGTTTGTTGAGATCCAGCATCTCAAGCAATTCCTGCTTATCGCTTACCTGGAGTGCGAGATGCCCGGCTATGGTGTCCGCAAGTCTCCCGGGGTTTTCAATTGAGGTCACGGTGGTTACGACCTCTTCGCTTATCTTGTTGTTTAACTTGGCATATTCCTCAAAGTTGCTGTTTATTGACCTCATGAGGGCACGGGTCTCGTTGTCTATCTCGGATCTGTCCTGAAAGGTAACGGCATTAACCATGAAAAAGCCGTGGAGCTCCTGGAAATTATCTATCTTGCCCCTTTTTTTCCCTTCTATAAGGGCCTTTACAGTGCCGTCGGGAAGCTTGAGGAGTTGTAAAACACTGCTCAACGTTCCGAAAGAATAGATATCCTCGGGTGAAGGGTTATCCACCTTGGCGTCCTTCTGTGTGGCGAGGAAGATTTCCTTATGATGAGCCATGGCATATTCCAGGGCCTTTATCGACCTCTCCCTGCCCACAAAAAGAGGGACTACCACGTTGGGAAACACGACAACGTCTCTCAAAGGCAGAAGAGGATAGAATATCCTTTCAAGATTATCGATATCTGGTACGTCTTTATTTGTTGAGTTAAACATGTCATCAACCATATTTCACCTTGTTTTCATAGAGGATAAGAGGCGATTCTCCATTAGTTATAACCTCTTCTCCTATTATGCACTCTCTTATTTCTTTGTTAGTGGGGATATCGTACATGATGTCCAGCATGACGGACTCCAGTATGGCCCGAAGTCCCCTGGCCCCTGATTTTCTTTGGAGGGCATCTTTTGCAACAGCCGTCAGGGCCTCATCCGTGAATTTGAGTTCTACCCCTTCAAGCTCGAATAGTTTTTTGTACTGTTTTACAAGTGCGTTTTTGGGTTCAGTAAGAATTCTGACGAGAGCATCAAGACTTAATTCATCCAGTGTCGCGGCAATAGGTATCCTGCCGATGAACTCCGGGATAAGGCCGAATTTTATCAGGTCTTCAGGCTGAACTTGAGACATCACCTCGTTGACGTCGATGTCACCTTCCCCCTGAATATCCGCCTCGAACCCCATCATCTTGCTTCCGATCCGGTTTCTGATGATCTTATCAAGTCCGTTGAACATGCCCCCGCAGATAAAGAGTATGTTGCTGGTATCGACCTTGACGAAATCCTGCTGAGGATGTTTTCGGCCGCCTTTGGGCGGAACATTCGCCATCGTTCCCTCGATTATCTTTAGCAGTGCCTGCTGAACGCCTTCACCCGATACGTCGCGTGTTATAGAAGGGCTGTCCGATTTACGGGCGATTTTGTCAATTTCGTCAATGTAGACTATACCCTTGCAGGCCTCATCCACGTCATAGTCTGCCATTTGGACCAGGTTGAGGATTATATTTTCCACATCCTCACCCACGTAGCCGGCCTCAGTGAGCGTTGTGGCATCTGCAATGGTAAATGGTACGTTGAGCACCCTTGCCAGTGTCTGAGCGAGAAGTGTCTTTCCGGATCCTGTCGGACCTATGAGAAGGATATTGCTTTTCTCTATCTCCACACCCTCCATGTCGATTTTTGTGGCAATCCGCTTGTAATGGTTGTGTACAGCCACGGAGAGGACCTTTTTTGCCTTTTCCTGCTCAATAACGTACTGGTCAAGGATATCCTTGATCTCTGCAGGTTTGAGCAATTGAGCCTTCGAGTCCTCCTCTTCTTCCTGAGTGTATTCCTCAGCTATTATCTCGTTACAGAGCTGAATGCACTCGTCGCAGATGTATACTGAAGGACCGGCTATCAGCTTTTTAACCTCTTCCTGACTCTTTCCGCAAAAGGAACAGAGAAGTTCGTCACCGGTATCTTTGTTATTACTCATATCTCAGGTAACCTCTACTTTTTTTCTGATAAGTGCTGTATTTCTCTTGTGGTTATGACCTTGTCAATTATTCCGTATTTTTTTGCCTCTTCACTGCCCATGAAGTAGTCGCGCTCGGTGTCTTTTTCTATCTTTTTAAGGTTTTGCCCTGTGTGATCAGCAAGGATTTTGTTGAGAGACTCCCTTACCTTGAGTATCTCTCTGGCGTGGATGTCTATGTCTGTAGCCTGGCCCTGAGCACCTCCAAGAGGCTGGTGTATCAATATTCTTGAATGGGGAAGGGCGTAGCGCTTTCCTTTTGCACCTGCAGCAAGAAGAAGCGCGGCCATGCTGGCCGTCTGTCCTATGCATATGGTTGTGATATCAGATTTGATATACTGCATGGTATCATAGATGGCCATGCCGGCTGTCACCGAACCGCCGGGGGAATTTATATATACATTTATGTCTTTATCCGGGTCTTCAGATTCCAGAAACAGCATCTGAGCAATAATCGTATTGGCCATGCCGTCATTTATCTGATCACCCATAAATATAATGCGGTCCTTTAAAAGCCTTGAGTATATGTCATAGGCTCTTTCGCCGCGGCTCGACTGTTCTATAACCATTGGTATAAGCATTTTGATGTCCTAGGCTCCCTTTTTTTCAGGATCTTGCTCTTCTTCAGTTATCTTTTCTACTTCAATAACGTTAGCATTCTCAATAAGGTAATTCAATGTTTTTTGCTCCAGAAGGCTCTCTGTGAGCGAGTCCACAAGGCCTCTTGCCTCGTAGTATTTCTTTACTGTTTCAAGTGACTGACCTGTTGAAAGGGCAATGTCTCTGAATCCCGTTTCAATGTCTTCATCTTCAAGTTCGAGCTTTTCGTTTTCCGCAACCTTTCCGAGCACAAGCATTTCCTTGCACCTGGTCTCCGCCTGAGGTCTGAAATCTTCCCTCAGTTTTTCTTCTGTAAGCCCCGCTTTTTCAAGACTGGATCCTCTGTTCATCAGATTCTGCATCAGATTCTGTATGGCATACTGTATTTCTGAATCCACAAGGATTTGAGGCAGTTCAAAGTCAACGGGAGCGGAGATCTTTTTGATCAGCCTCTGTTTCAGGTCCCTTTCTACCCTGTTTTTCTCCTCCGACTCCAGGACCGCTCTTATTTTATCTCTCAGGCCCTGAAGATTTTTGATTTCAGGCCCAAGTTTTTCTGCGAAATCGTCATTCAGCTCTGGAATCTCCACCTCTTTGATGTCACCCACCTTTACCTTGAATGTCACTGTTTTTCCCGCAAACAGTGAGTGATGATAATCATCTTCAAAGGTAATTTCTATCTCCTTTTCTTCATCCTTTTTTACCCCTATAAGGGAATCTTCAAAAGTGGGATGAAAATCGGAACTGCCAACTTCAAGGAGGAAATTCTTGGAACTCATCTCTTCAACCGGTTCACCCTGCTCAAAGCCCTCGTAATCTATGACCGCCAAGTCACCTTTCTGAACGCCTCGGTCCTCCTCTATCGATCGAAGTTTCCCGTTCGCCTTCTGAATCTGTTGTAGACGTTTTTCCACTTCTTCATCGCTCACGTTGAAAAGTTCTTTTTCAACCTCGACTCCTTTGTAGTCCTTTACCTCAAATTCGGGCCTTACCTCTATGACGGCTGAGTAGGTAAAATCGTGTCCCCTTTTCAACTCTTCTTTTTCAAGAAGCGGTGTTCCAAGGGGGATGGCGCTTGTTTCTTGAAGTGCCTTTGGAAAGGTCTCATTTATAAGATCCCTTGTTACATCCTCTTCCACCTGGGTACTGAAGCGGCTTTCAAGTATGCTCTTGGGTATTTTACCAGGCCTGAAACCGGGCACTTTGGCCCTTTTTGAGAGGTCCTTATAGGCCCTGTCAAGTTTAGTGTCGACTTCCTTTGATCCAAGCTCTATTATTACCTTCTTTTTTACGGATGTTATCTCTTCCAGGCTGGTCTTCATTTTTCTCCTCATTTTCGGCCTCATAAAGGATAAATTGCAAAATTCCAGGGGTCTAAGCAACGCAGGAACATGAATCCTTTGAAAGGTCCTTTTTAAATGTTCAAAAAAGTTAATTATGATTGTTCTGTTTTCAAGGTTCTATCTGTTAAAGAGCATTACAGAAACAGGGAAAGGGCTGTCAATATCAAACTATAACAGAGGAAACAAGGAAAAGTTTCTGAAATGTACAGAAAATTCTGGCAAAGGGGGTTTGAATGGTGCGAGAGAGGGGAGTTGAACCCCTACACCGTTTGGTACTGGATCCTAAATCCAGCGCGTCTACCAGTTCCGCCACTCTCGCAAATTTTCAATCAACTATAATTGAAAAATGTAGATCTCATGTCAAGATATTATGGGTTGTTGAACTTTTCTTCATATTCCTGAGAAAAGCCTTTTATTATCCCCTGGTCCGCAAAACTGAAATAGTTATTGTGGCCTATGATGATATGATCCAGTACCTGAATCATGAGCAGCCTTGATGCCCAGACAAGATCTCTTGTAAGTCTCCGGTCCTCGGGAGAAGGACAGGGGTCTCCCGAGGGATGATTGTGAACAAACACGAGTGCGGCCGCACCCCTTTCAAGAGCCATAGTAATTATCTCACGCGGGTACACTGCACTTCCGGTCAAGGTTCCGAAGAAGAGGTCCCTGTCAGAGAGCAGTTCATTTTTTCTGTTAAGGAAAAGGACCTTGAAGATCTCTCTTTTTTTATCCCTCATGTAATGAAACAGATAATCGAACACGGCCCTTGAGGAGTCAAAAAGCGGCATACTACTAGCCCTGTCCTTGAGGTATCTGCCGGCGACCTGGTGAACCAGCTTGAGGTAAAGCGCGTTTTTTGGCCCAATTCCCCTTATTTCCGTCAATTTTTCAAGTGGTGCGGAAAGCACGCCTGAAATACCTCCATATCTCTTAAGGGCTTCCCTTGCCTGAATTTTCAGGTCTCCTCTCGGTGTACCGAGGGTAAGAAGAAATTCAACAACCTCTTCATCTGAGAAGCGTTCAAGCCCACCGTTCATGAACCTCTTTCTGAGCCTTTCTCTGTGGCCGATGCCCCTTTTCTGCCATTGCTCCTTGTCCATGGATTTCGTCCCTGTTGATTGTTTTGCAAAAGGGATAAAAAACTCTCCTGTCTGCTGATCCCTGTCCAGGTTTTTAAAACCTAATTTATACCACATGAAATAGATTCTTCAAATTTATATTAGAATATTCGCAGGCCAATGCGGAATAAACAGCCCAGATGGCTCTTTTGGCTGGAAATGGATATTAACGGACAGTTCGTTTTTTTTACCGGCTTTCGCCATGCTTAACGGGGTGGCGATATCATGAACGTGTTTTTACAAACGCTAACCTAGCGGATGAGGCATCGGGGGAGAAAAACCCTGGCTGCATTGAAATTACCTTTCTAAACTATTTCTAGAATAGGGTTTTTCATCGATACGGATTGAATAATAATTAATGATACTTATAATTCTACACCACCAAGCAACCGCAAAAATCAAATTCATGACAACCCGTTGCCTGGTTATGCAAATCTATGGCTAAAAATTATTGAAGAGCCTATAGCGAAGTGTTAGAATTAATTCAAAAAAGAGATGGCACGGACATGTGAACGATCGTGCAGAAAGTTAAATTATAATGGGTGTTAATGCCTTAAGGTTTTTTTCAGTTTTTATAGTTGCTCAGTTCATATCGCCTGAAAGTGTGTTAGCCTGGGGGCCGGGTGTGCACACTGTCACTGCGTTAAACGCGCTGAGCAACGCCGAGACGCTTCTTCCCTCAATCGCGGCCATAATTACTTCCTTTCCAAAGGAATTCATTTACGGCTGTCTTTCAGCAGATTTTTTTATCGGCAAAGGGATAGGTAGAAACTCTTCACATCCTCACGATTGGAATGGGGGGTTTTGCTTTCTAAAGGGAGCGGGAAATGACAAGGAAGCATCGTTTTCCTACGGGTTTCTAAGCCATCTTGCTGCCGACGTGGTGGCGCATAACTTTCTTGTACCGCAGCTCATCAAGTCGCATCCGGCCACCGGAAGGCTGAGGCACATCTACTGGGAGATGAGGGCTGATTATCTTATGGAAGCGGCCTATACCAGTATCGCCAGGCATATCCTTTCCATGGATCATGTCGCATGTGACGAACTTCTAAACAATATGGTAGAAAAGAGAGTGCCCGGTCTTGGCGTAAAAAAACGGATATTTACCAACTCGGTTTATTTCTCAGAATACTGCCATTTGACACGGGAGCTTTTTTTTACCGTAAGGCCGGATTCCATAAACAGAATGAATAGTTATCTAACCGCCATGGTTGAGTTTTCCTGCCGCATGGTAAGGGATTTCTTGACAAACCCCTATTCATCCGGCTGTCTGAACTACAGCCCTATTGGAAAAAGGGATGTGCATGGATCTGGAAGGTTCAGGACCCTTAGAAATTTATTCAAGCCTAAAAAATAAAGGCCGTCACTTTTTTAAGAGAAGAAGCCCAAGACATGAGCAGCGTCAGAATTTTACCTGAAGAGGTCGCAAGCCAGATCGCAGCTGGGGAGGTAATTGAAAGGCCTTCCTCTGTGGTGAGAGAATTAATAGACAACAGCATAGATGCAGGTGCGGATCGGATAGTTATTAATCTCGAAAACGGTGGGAGGCGTCTGGTTAGCGTGGCGGACAACGGAAGCGGTATGTCGAGGGACGATCTGCTTTTGTGCATCGAAAGGCACGCCACAAGTAAAATATCCACTTCGGAGGACTTGTTTTCTATAAGGTCTCTTGGATTCAGAGGAGAGGCAATCCCGAGCGTGGCTTCTGTTTCACGACTTCACATAAAGACACGGCAAAAGGATGATCTATCCGGCCACAGCCTGAAGATAAACGGGGGAAGACTCATATCGATAGATGAAACAGGTTCGCCTCCAGGCACCACGGTAGAGGTGAAAGACCTGTTCTATAACGTACCTGCACGCAGAAAGTTTTTGCGGGCCGCAAAGACGGAGACGGACAGGATCGCCGATGTCGTATCAAGGATTTCAATCCCCTACAATGATATATATTTCAGCCTGGAGCAGGGGGGCAATCCGATCCTGAATCTGCCGCCTGCAGACGATGAACTTTTCCGGCTTTTTTATCTCCTCGGCAAGGACGTTGCCGAATCCATGTTGAAAAGAGAGGAAAAGGGTAAGAGTGTCTCAGTAAAGGCTTACCTTGCACCCCCGGAATTCGCGAGAAAAAGAGGGGACAGGTTGTTCGTTTACGTAAACGGCAGAAACGTGAGAGATAGGCTTATAACAAAGGCGATAATGGATGGTTTCGGAAGCCGCCTCATGAAGGGCCGGTACCCTCAAGCGGTTCTATTTCTTGAAATCGAGCCGAATCTTGTCGATATAAACGTGCATCCAACCAAACAGGAGGTTAGGTTTTCCGACAGTGCCATGATATTCAAGAGAATAGCCTCCACGGTAGATTCGGTCCTTGGAAGTGCTTTCAGCCGTTTTGAGGGTCTTGTTGACCCCTGGAGGGAGAGCAGCTTTACCGGAGTAAAGGAAGACTCGCTGCACCGAGATGCCTGGGAATTTGCTCCTTCAGATCAGAGGGGTATGCTTGATGTCGGCACGGGGGAAAGGGACACCCGGGTGATGCCTCAAACAAGGGTGATAGGCCAACTAGCAAACACATATATCCTTTGCCAGATGCATGACGGGCTTTTGATGGTGGATCAACACGCGGCCCATGAAAGAATCATCTTCGAGGGTCTTTCAAAAGGCTTTGAGAATTCCAGGATAGAGTCTCAGCAAATGCTTGTTCCGTTTGAGCTTGAACTGACACTAAAAGAAAAACAGATAGCAGTTGAAAGGGCCGATGAATTACTTCGGCTAGGAATGGAACTTGAACACTTCGGAGGCAATACTTTCCTTCTGCGATCTTTTCCTGTCATACTTTCGAAGGTGGATTGGGGGGGCTTTATCTCTGAATTGCTGGTTGAAATGGGTAAGGGTGAATTGGAGGATAAAAAGGTATTTGAGTGTGTGATTACGATCATGGCCTGTCATGGCGCCATAAAGGCGGGTGATAGGCTCTCGGAAGAGGAGATGTATCAGCTCCTTGTCGAATTGGAGGAAATGGAAACCCCCACCAATTGCCCGCACGGAAGGCCGATTTTCAAACATTTCACCTTTTACGACCTGGAAAAGATGTTCAAAAGAGTGGTGTAAGCAATAGATGGCAGGGCGCTTTTCAAAGGGTGTGAGTGAGACATTAATCTTTTGATGATAAAGCCTTGCGAAAGATCCGGTACCATGGAAATACCAAATAGGGCAAAGGTAATTATCATCTGCGGGCCAACTGCTACAGGAAAGACATCCTTTGCTGTTGAACTGGCCCAATACTTGGGGGGAGAAATTGTAAGCGCTGATTCCATGCAGGTATACAGGCATATGGATATAGGTACGGCAAAGCCGACCGAGGAGGAACAAGGTGGAATCCCTCACCATATAATAGATGTTGCAGATCCTGACGAAGACTTTAATGCTGCAACCTATAGAAGGCTTGCCATTGATGCCGTGAACGATATCACTGCAAGAAAAAGGGCATGCCTTGTGGTGGGAGGAACCGGCCTCTATATCAAAGGCCTTACTGAAGGGCTTTTTGACTGCCCGGCGGCTGAGCCTGAGGTAAGGGAACGACTACAGAAAAAGTGGGACTTGGAAGGTCCTGAAAAGATTTTCGAGACCCTTATTACCATTGATCCTGAATATGCTGCAGGGATACACAGAAACGACAGGATGAGAATACTTAGAGGTCTTGAAATCTTCGAGCTTACAGGTAGCAAGCCCTCAGAGCTTGCCAGAGTGCATGGCTTTTCAGACAGGCCCTTTCAAACGATCAGCCTCTGCCTGGAAATGGAAAGGGAAAGGCTTTATAATAGGATAGACAGAAGAAGTGAATTTATGGTCGAGTCAGGATTACTTGAAGAGACAGAGGGGCTTCTCAAAAAAGGCTATTCTCCCGACCTGAAATCCATGAAGGCTATAGGGTACAAACATATGGTAAATCATATTGAGGGAAAATGGGGTCTGAAAGAGGCTGTCGGGTTTCTTAAAAGGGATACCAGGAGATACGCCAAAAGACAGACCACATGGTTCAGGGGACAAAGAGATGTAAGCTGGATATCTTCTGATGACATTAATCCCGCATTGAAACGGATAAAGGCGTTTTTGAGGGAGGACCTTAAATGAGCAGGTTTGCGAGAACACTTTTAACAGGGATCACGCTTTTTTTAATATCTTTACCTGTCTACTGTAATGCGCTCGAAGAAACAACCCGGGATATTCTGGCCATGGGTTCTGCAGAAATATCAGAGGGTAATGTTGCCTCTGCAAAAAAATTGGCCTTAAGCAGAGGTCTTCAAAAAGGGGTTGAGGGATTTCTGGTAAACAGGCTGGGAGGACAGGGTGCCGTCAACAATTTTGAAAGGTTGATACTTGAAGTTTTACCTAAGGCAGAGGAGCTTATAGAAAACTTTACCATAATCAGCGAGTATCAGTCCGGAAAAAATCTAAATCTGCTAGTAAGGCTAAAAATCGATGAGACCATGATGGAGGAGCGATTTCGTATGGCAGGCCTGCTTGTCAATGAAGGAGCCCCTTTAAAGGTTTTGTTCATGGTGGCGGAGATAAGAGAAGGCACACCATCCTTCTGGTGGGAAGAGCCCGAAGCGAGCAGGATTATGGGGTCGACAGAGATTATCCTTCAGAACGTCTTCAGGGAAAAGGGTTTTGAACCGATAAACTGGTTGCAGAATATTCCAGACGCCGACATCCCTGAAGAGGTTAGGGTCCTTGAACCGGAAAATGCTTCTATCGCAAAACTGGGAAGGCTATATGAGGCGGATCTGGTGATACATGGAAAAAACAGGATTTCATCGGACTCGGTGGGACTGGCCGTTTCAGTAATAGGGGCGGATGACGGTCTTTTCATGGGCGGTGGGACTTATTTTGTGGACATAGAGGAAGGTATTACCTCCCAGGATCAGCAAATGGAAATACTCAAAAAGCTTGCAGTCTCCTTTGCAGATGACGTTACGCCTGAGATACTTTCAAAAACAGCCGAGACCCAAAAAAAGATTAATTCCCTCACTGTTTCCCTGGAGGGCCTGAGTTCTTTTAAGGAATTACTTGTTTTCAGAGATTTTCTGAAAAATAGTGTAAAAGGCGTGGCTTCAGTCAAACAGAAAAGGGTAAAAAGAGGGTCAGCATCACTTGACGTGGAATTTAAGGGAGAAAGGGACCTGTTTGTAAGCAGAGTGATGAACCATGAAGACCTGCCTCTTCCCCTTATGGAAGGAAAGGGAGACGGTGAAGGCATACTGTTTTTGATCGAGAACATAAGGTGATCTGAACGATTGAAAAACAGGTCCCAGGAACCTTTTACAGGATTGAATCGAAGAAAAACCATAACCAGAGATATTTAACTTGGAGCAACCTTTATTTTCTGTCTTTTCTCATTTATATATAAATCATTATGCCTATCGCCAGAGATATAACTGTCCCTAATGTTATAACCATACTCAGGATAATTCTTGCCCCGATATTTGTAATATACCTGATACACGAGCAAGTTACATCGGCCCTTGTAGTGTTCATACTGGCAGGGATAAGTGACGGGCTGGACGGATTGATCGCAAGGGCTTTCAACCAGAAGAGTGAGATGGGGGCCTATCTGGACCCGTTGGCAGATAAACTGCTTCTTATCTCCGCTTATGTGGCGTTGGCTGCCAAGGGCTTTATGCCCGCCTGGTTGACCGTAATAGTGATAAGCAGAGATGTACTCATACTTTTGGGTGTTCTTATTCTTTTTCTAGTAAAATCAGGTTTTACTGTAAAGCCTCTTTTCCTTAGCAAGATAACCACATGTTTTCAGATTGCATCAGTCATCGTTGTACTCACCATGGGGCAATTCTTTTTTTCCCAACTTATTTATAAGTATCTATATTGGGCAACCGGTATAGTAACGATTTTGTCGGGGCTTCAGTATATAAGACAATGGCTGGGGTTGATGGATGAGGAGGGGCTTTAAGAGCCGGTTCCAATAAATACGGCTTGACATCACGCAGCCAGATTGATAATTAGGCTTTTAACATTTCAAACAGGCACGTAGCTCAGGGGGAGAGCACTACCCTGACACGGTAGGGGTCAAGGGTTCAAATCCCTTCGTGCCTACCAGTAAATTCAAGGGGTTACGGTTTTTGACCGCAACCCTTTTTTGATAAAATCACCAACTTTGATACCTACAGTACACTCGCGATCGGTTTGCTTTTATATCATGCGGGTCCGATTGAATGATAAGTTATGAGATAATTGAGCTTTTCGAGCTGAAAAGGGGAAAGGTTAAGAAATTTTACCCCCCTATGCCGGAGATGTTTTGTAATAAACGAGTCTTCGGCCTGAATATCGAAATCAGATACGGTCCTAAAAGGTACTCCCTGCAGATTGAACCCGTTTCCCCTTAGAAATATATCCATCTCAAAGGCTTCTACCATAGAAGATCCTTTTGGATTGTATCGGAAGGCAAGGCCACCCAGGCTTATATCTCTGACATTTCCGTAAATACTTGTCATCTTGGGCCTTGCAATCACCCCCCCCGTTAGCAGGTGTCTTAAATGTCTTCTTTTCTCAGCGCTGTGTGTCTCGGCTGAAGTAAAATTGCCTGGTTTGCCGTAATGAGATACCGAACCATTCGGTTCAGAGGAGAGGGTGCTTCTTATCAAGACCCTTTTTGTCCCTTCGGTTCTGAACCACTGGGGCAGTTTTCCAGGAGTATCTCTCCTTTGAGCACATTTACGTCGTTCAATACCGTTTTTGCGAAAATAGTCAAGGTCGTAGGACTTCCTTCTGTCTCTGTTTTTTCGTCTTTCCATATCAACCATACACCTTCCGAAAAATAAATGGTCCATCCGGGTAACGAGTACAACTAAAAATAACTTAGTATTAACTAATTATATTGACAAGCTATTCATCTATCAAAGCATCATTAATCATGTACAAGGGATTAAAATCATAAAAGCCGCTATGCAATAGAGTTATTGTGAAAAGTTTAAACCGCAGGTATTCATTAACCGGAAGATCGAAATAAATTTTCCAATACAAATTTTTGATAGAATTATACCAAAAACATTACTGAAGAGCAACTTTATTGTTGAAAAATTGACCTTAAGCACATTTCTTGGGTTTTTATCCGAGTTTACAGAAAGAGTCTGCGCTATTATTCCATGATAAAAAAAGCAGTGCACTTTTTTTCTGAGGAAAGTCGCGAAAAAATTGTGCTGTCTTAATGGATCGGAAAAAGTGCCTGAAACCGTGGAACTGCTTAGTTCCGCTGTGTTTTGAAGTAGCGGAATCCATTAACCCAAGGCGTTATAGACGCTTTAGAATGCTTTTAGGCATTATGAAATATTTGGCATAACGACCTGCCTCATTTCAAAGGTCAACCCGCCATGGCCTGTGGGTGGAATTCTATCCGGAATAAGGTGGCGACGAATATGGCTTGAATTTACAGAGTGAATTTAAAAACCGTGATGCCGGGTTGACAGTAAAACTATTTTTCCATATATTTGATCAACGTTTAAAGTAACAAAACATACCAAGGGCAGTAACAATCATGAACAACTCCTATTCAAGAGAATTTCTACTTTGGCGTGTTTGGCGCTTAGGAGATGTTTGTGCAATCTGCCTGATAGATTCTGTTTGACATCGTTAATAAAAAGATCAACAGAAGCCTCAGGCTGGAAAAGGTGCCTGGGGCTTTTTTTATTGTGCATATAAATTACCTCGGAAAGGAGCAGTAAATGGATAAAGGGATAATAATGAGCGGAATTCAACCTACGGGAGATATACATATAGGAAATTATTTGGGGGCCATACGCCAGTGGGTTGAATTGACAAAGGATCATGAGTGCTTTTATGTGATAGTGGATTACCATGCCATTACGATTGATTATGATATTGAAAATTTTCAAAAAAATATCTTTAATGCAGCCATGGTCAATATCGCATGCGGACTGGAACCTGGAACCTGTCACCTTTTCATCCAATCCCATATCCCCGAAATCCTTGAACTCAACTGGATTTTGGCTTCCTGCACAATGGTGGGACGATTGACCAACATGACGCAGTTTAAAGATAAATCGGCTCAGCACGAGGCCAATATAAATGCGGGTCTTTTGAATTATCCCATCTTGATGGCGGCAGACATATTGATCTATAAGGCATCTCTTGTACCTGTGGGAGAGGACCAGTTCCAGCACCTCGAATTCTCAAGAGAGGTTGCTCGCCGATTTAATTCCCGTTTTGGACAAACCTTTGCGGAGCCAATTCCGTGTGGTAAACCTGGACGGGTACTCGGGCTGGACGGGAAAGATAAAATGTCGAAAAGCCGCAATAATTATATCGGTATCATGGATAGTCCCGAAGATGCGTGGAAAAAGCTGGCACCGGCAAAAACCGACGTCCAGCGTGTCCGCAGATCCGACACTGGAAGACCCTGGATGTGTAACGTCTATTCCTATCATGAATTTTTCACCCCAGAGGACGTCCGGAAAGGCTGTTATGAAGACTGTCAGAAAGCAAAAATCGGGTGTGTGGACTGTAAGAAGATCCTTCATAGATACATGACGGAGGCCCTTAAGCCTATCCAGAAAAGATACAGAGAATTGGAAAAACAACCGGATGTTGTAAAAGATTTTCTTATGCAAAGTGCGAGCGAAGCAAGACAGGTCGCACGTAACACAATGGAAGAGGTGCGGAGGAAGATGGGAACCAGATAGACATGTTTCAATCTTTTAAGAATATCTATTGAATGAAATCAAGGTGGTAAAAAAGGGACCGGGCATACTGCCTGAAATGAAGAATTCCGGCGCGGATGACGACTGGGGTGGGGCGTTGGTCTATCCTTGAGAGGGTTAAGTGTGGCGTGTCAGCGCTTAAAATGCCTAAAGTGATAAGGTGCATGGAATGGATGAAACCTAGGAATTTTGCAATTTTTCCCCGAGCCGGACCTCTCAAGTCCTCCTTAATGAAACAGCCTGATAGCGTTTTTAAAGTGAAGGCGATGAATTTAGCCCTATCCGATCTCTCAGATAGCGGTAGAAATGGTGAAATTCGTTTGTTTCTTTTCTTCTGGGTCTTTTAAGCGATACATCAACAATCAACTTTATGCTACCGGGATATTTATCCATTACAAGTATACGATCTGCCAAAAAAGCCGCTTCCGTGATATCATGAGTCACAAAAATAATCGTATGCCGGAGTTCCTCCCAGAGAGACAAAAGAAGACTCTGCATCTCTTCTCTCGACTGGGCGTCAAGGGATCCGAAAGGTTCATCCATCAGCAGAAGTTTCGGGTCTAAGACAAGGACCCTTGCGAGGGCAACCCGCTGTTTCATTCCGCCTGAGATCTCTGACGGAAGATATCTTCCGAAACCTTCAAGCCCCGTCAGGTAAAGAAATTTCCCAACCCTTTTTTTGATTTCTCTTTTATTTATTCGGCCCTTGAGACCAAAAGCGATATTTTCTTCAACTGTCAGCCAAGGGAAAAGGGCATCTTCCTGAAACACAATGCAGCGTTCAAATCCAGGCCCCGATATGGGGACGCCATGAGTCTCAATGCGGCCGCTGCTCGGCTTTATAAATCCGGCGACGATCTTCAGAAGGGTGGTTTTTCCACAACCGCTCGGTCCAAGAATGCAGACCAATTCTCCTGAATTAACCGAAAGATTTATATTTTCAAGTACTTTTATGAAATGGTTACCCATGGGAAAAATTTTGCCAAGTCCCACAGATCTTAACAAAGGATCTCTGTGTGCTTTTTTCTTAACTGATATCAGCCTGAAGTCATGTTCTTTCAATAAGTCCTCCGTGCGCTTTTAAAGCAGAGACGAAGAACGGCCTTTAACGACAGGTCGCTTATCCTGCCCAGAACGGCAATAATTATAACGCCCACAAGGATTATATCAATACGCCCCAGCATGCGGGCGTCCATGATAACGGCACCCAGACCGTCCGGCACCCCGGTGAGTTCACCAAGAACAAGATATGCCCAAGCTATTCCCAGGCCCAATCGTAATCCGGTAATTATCTGAGGCATGGCGGCGGGAAGAAGGATTGCATATATCCCTCTTATTTTCCCTACCCCCATCATCGCCCCTGACTGATATAATAAAGGATTTATAAGACGAGCACCTGATGCCGAATTTATGTAGATCGGGAAAAAGGCTGCCAACGCTACCAGAAAGACGGTTGTCTTTATTCCTATACCGAACCATACGAGAGCGAGCGGCAACCAGCATATACCGGGGACCGCCCTTATGGCGTTAAGCGTACTGCTTATGAAAAGCTGGAACGACTTCAGCCGGCCCGAAAGAATTCCAAGGGGAATGCCGAGAAAGGCCGCAATACCGAAGCCGATAGAAACTCTCAGGATACTGTAGCTTACGTCGTTAATAAATCGGCCTGCATAGGGGCCGTCCACTGGATTTCCGAAAATGTAAAAATATGCTGATTCGGCTATGTTCAGGGGATGAGGAAAAAGGTATGGAGTGGTTAGCTTTAACTCGGAAATGACGACCCATATGAGAAGCAATAATAGGGGTATGATCCATGGGAGCGCCTTTTTGCTGGCCCATGAAACTCCTTTTTCACCTGATGCGCTTCTATTCATGAGTAAAGGCAGGTCTCCTTTATAACTGCTTAAAATCTTTTTGGATGCGTTCCACAAAACTCATGTCAAATAGCTTTTTATAGTCAGGCTGTCTTGTTATCACTTTAAGCTCCATCATGCGTTCTCCAAGGTTCATGGCCTTAATTAAGAAATCCTCGTCCATCTTCCAGGAAAGTTCCATATTGGCAGCGGCGCTTTCAAGGATCTCTCGTGAGGTGCCGAAGGTGGAGGCCTTTTTTAACCAACCGTCCCTGTCTTGAGTGAGAAATTTTGTGGCGGCCGCATGGGCCTTAACAAGTCTGTGGACCGCTTCCCGGTTTTTTTCTATAAACCTGCGGGTTACCAGCATCCCGGCATTTATGGTTCCTATGGCGTTGTCATAATAAGGATAGGAAAGAATTCTGCCGTAACCCTTTACAGTCGCGATAGTAGGGAAGGGTTCGCCTGATAGAAATGCATCTATACCTCCCTTGGCAAGAGCTATACCCATGTCGAAGAAATCGACCCTTGTTAGTTTTACATCGGTGTTGGGAGAAAGTCCGTTTCTCTTGAGTGTTTCCCTTAGAAGAATTTCATGCATGGTTCCAGGGACGTAACCTATTTTTCTGCCCCTTAGATTTGAGACTGTTTCAATGGGGGATTCTTTTCTTACCACGAGGGCCGAGCATTTATTGCACAGCGATGCTACAAGAACTACGGGCTGCCCAAGGGATGCTGAATGAATGGCATGTGCAATTGTGGTACCGCACATGTCAAGGCTGCCTGCAAGAAGGCCCGTTTTCTGATCAGCCGGGTTGGTAAAACTGAAAACCTGGCATTTGTCACCCTTAGGAAGAAAGTCTTTATAGAAAAATGGTTGAATAGTCTGAGGCGTTTTCCATGTCCCGACCTTAAATTCCTCTCCAGCACTGTTATCTGGAGAAAAAAAGATATAAACGATAAGAAAAAGCGCAAAAAAACTTTTGTATCGGGACATGACAATTTCCATGGCTTATTTTGAAAAACCTGTTTGTTCAACTTAAGGTAACTGAAACAAGTCTTTTGGCAACATTGTTTTCAAAACAGTTTGAAGGCAGATCAGGATTCCACCCTGTTTCCATGTGCATTTTTCTACATTTGTCTGTCCCATATCCGCGCCCCTTTTCAGTATCCGCATTACAGTCACGGGGACTTGAACCCACCTCAGGAAAAAAGAGATTGGCACCGGCCACGAGAGCGAGTTTGTTAGGTTCGTGGGTGCAGTGGGCCCTCGGCTGATTTCCCATCACCAGCCTTGATACGGCGACAAGCCTGGCCATTTCAAGCTCGGTTATCATTCCGTAGCATTCCATCGGTGAACCAGGAAAGTTTATCCTTCTCATAACGCCGCTGTATGTCGCCTTATATTGCCTGGCCAGAAGCATCAACTCGGCTATTTCTTCATGACCGTGTTCAGGTCCCACCGGTTCGATGCAGTTCATCCATCTAAGTCCCACGTCATTCAGAACCTTAATCGTGTTTATTCGTTTCTGCGGGGAAAGGGGGGTATCGCGTCCCTCTGCAAGACGGAGAGCATGGTAGGCGCCTACAAATCCGGCCTCCAGCAGGGCCTCAGCTTCTTTATGGGTGATATCTCTCGTGTTTGCAACAAGCGGAGTCGAAACGCTTTGTTTTAAAATTGAGCCTATTTTAAGAAGCCTTTTAAAGCTGTAGTTGCCTGTGGTCATTAAATTGAGTGCATCAGCGCCTTGGGCTTCTGCTCCTTTTGCCCAGTTGATGACCTGTTTAAGGCTGAAATCAAGAGAATCGGTAAAGGCACCTGTTTTTTCAGCCAATGAGCAGAATTTGCAGTTCACAGGGCATGGTGCCACATTGAGGCCGATATGAAAATGGTTTTCTCCTTTGTCATTGAATTGATCGTGGGACATAGCATTGGCGGCTTGAAGAAGTGCGTATATCTCCTTGCCGTATAGGGGTAGAGATAAAAGATGAAGGATATCCTCTTTCTTAAGCGGTTCAAAATCGATTGCCTTTGCAAGAATGTCTTCAACCTTTTGTGATATACGCCAGCTCATTTATAACCCCTTCGATTGACCTTTACGGGATTTATGAAATAACAATCTTTATGCCATCTTTCTGATTCCAGGGGTTAAGGGCCCGGCAAAGCACATATAGCTTTATCAAATCTGTAGATATCGGTCTGGAAGAAAGGCATCTTGAAAAACTATCAAGCGTGTCTGATATTATAAAGAATTTGATCTTTTATTCAAAGAATAATTCATCGGCATTTATTCACCGCATGAATATCGAACCGACCTTGGACCGTATCTGTCAGGTGCCCATCCCACGATGATCGCAGTTATACAAAAGGTAGACATATTCATAGAGAAGATATCGGAGGTACCGCTTCTGGATATGCTGAATTCATTTTCAATGGGAACAAGAAAAACACCATAACTGTAACGCACACCAAGGCCTGCTGTCGCAAAAAACAGCCCTGCGGCAGTAATGAGCCAATCGCAGAATATCTTATTTTTTTCATCGCATAGCAGAAAAAAACGCAAAAGGATTAAGGAGATTTCATGAGAAATATAGCATTATTGATAAAAGGTTAGCTGTTTATAATAACATTAATGGATGTATTTCCCCGGTTTCAGTAAGGGATGAAAAGCAATCCGTTACTCTGTTTGTTGTCCTCATAACTTTACAAAAAATGGAGTTTTTGAAATACTCCAAATAATTTACGTTTAGCAACGGCTCTCAACAAACATATAAAAAGGAAGTTTCACGTACCGGTAATGAAAACATAGACCATCGGAGTTGGAAATTTTGAAACGTGTTTTAATAGCATTTCTGATACTCATTACGCTGGCTGTCCTTGCTGCTGGCTGCACGGGCGGATATCTGTGGTATGTCTGGTCAAGCAACCTGCCCTATGTGGGCGTTGTAGAGGAATACCGTCCCCCCATAATAACTGAAATCTACAGCATGAAAGGTGAAACAATAGGAAGGTTCTGGGATGAAAAACGTATGGTAGTTCCTCTTGAACAGATGCCCGGACATCTGATTCACGCTTTTGTCGCTGCAGAGGATTCACGATTTTTCAAGCATGAAGGGGTTGATATAAAGAGTATCTTCAGGGCATTTTTAAAGAATATCAGCGCCGGAAAGATAGAACAGGGAGGAAGTACAATAACACAACAGGTAACAAAGTCCCTTCTCCTGAAGAATACGGAAAGGACTTACAGGAGAAAGGTAAGAGAAGCCATCCTTTCCGTTCAGTTAGAAAAGACATTCTCAAAGGAACGCATCCTTTTTCTGTATCTGAACCAGATTTACCTGGGGCAGGGCGCATACGGCGTGGAAGCTGCGGCCAGGACATATTTTAATAAATCGGTGGGTGAACTTGATATCTCTGAATCTGCAATTTTGGCGGGGCTTCCCCAGGCACCGGCAAGATATTCTCCCGTCAAACACTTCGAACTGGCAAAAAAAAGACAGTTGTATGTGCTGGAAAGGATGCTTAAGGAAGGGTATATAAGTGAAGGCGAGCACAAAAAGGCCCTGAACAAGCCGCTTTTGATACAGGAAAAAGAAGAAAACACCTTTTCAAAGGCACCCTACTTTACCGAATATGTTCGCAAATATCTTGAGGAAAGATATGGCCGTGATTTCCTCTACAGAGAAGGGCTTAAGGTCTATACTACCCTTGATCTTTCAATGCAGAGGGCCGCAAAAAAGGCCTTAGGAAAAGGACTCCTTGAACTCGATAAAAGAGAAGGTTACAGGGGCCCTCTGAAAAGCCTTTCTATTGAGGAAATCGACGATTATGATGACTGGAGCCATGATGCGGAATCAGGATCCATAGTAAAAGCGCTGGTAGTGAAAGTCGATGATGCGGCAAATGAAGTAGTTCTGAAATTGGATGACAAGCTGGCTCATCTGGGCCTTGCGAATATGAAATGGGCTAGAAAACCTGACAAGGACATTCCTTACTATGCCGGCAAGGTAAGAATGCCGTCTGCGGTCTTGGACAAAGGAGACCTTGTCCTGGTAAGGATCTTAGAGAAAGGAGCCGGCCCTTTTGCATGGGAGGTCGCACTCGAGCAGTTGCCTGAAATACAGGGTGCACTTTTCTGCGTGGACCCTGAAACCTGTGAAGTAAAGGCGATGGTTGGGGGAAGGGATTTCTACGAAAGTCAATTCAACAGGGCAGTTCAGTCAAGAAGACAACCCGGTTCGGCTTTTAAGCCATTTATATACTCGGCTGCCCTTGACTGGGGGATGACTCCGGCTACTGTAATACTGGATTCCGCTTTTATAGCGGAACAGGCCGGAAAAGATGAACTCTGGAAGCCCAAGAATTATAAGGAAAAATTTTTCGGACCGACCCTTCTCAGAACCGGCATCATAAAATCAAGGAATGTCATCACGGTAAAGATACTTAAAAAGATCGGGGTCCAATACGCGGTTAAATACGCCAAGGCCATGGGAATAGGGTCGGATTTGAGCCCCAATCTTTCACTCGCCCTTGGTTCTTCCGGGATTTCGCTCATGGAATTGACAAGGGCCTACTCCGTATTCGCAAACGGTGGTAAGCTGGGCCGGCCTACCTTTATAAGAAGGGTCCTCGACAGAAGCGGCCAGGTTATCGAAGAAAAGCAACCTGAAATTAAAGAGGTTATTTCCGAAGAAACCGCGGCGGTCATGACCGAGTTATTAAAAGGTGTGATAAGAGAAGGCACAGGCTGGAGGATAAAGGCGTTAAAACGACCTGCGGCAGGTAAAACAGGCACCACTAACAACCTTTTGGATGCCTGGTTTATGGGTTTTACGCCTGATCTCGTCACCGGCGTCTGGGTGGGATATGATGACCTGAAACCGATGGGAAAGGGAGAAACCGGATCAAGAGCTGCAAGTCCTATTTGGCTCTATTTCATGGAAAAGGCCCATGAGGGGCGACCTATAAGGGACTTCAAAGTGCCAAAAGGGGTTGTCTTTGCCAAAATAGATTCAAAGACGGGACTGCTGGCAGCCCCGCACTCGAAAAAGGCTATATTTCAAGCCTTCAGACAGGGCAAAGAACCGAAAGAACATTCACCTGAGCCCTATTCTCCAAAGTCCGGTCAATTTCTGCAATACGACATGGGAAATTAAAAGTAAAGGATCCCGGCCCACAGGACCGGGTACTCATTTAACCCTGAACTGGACCGGACTTGCATGCCGGATTACTTCAGAGACTCCAGATCCTTAATGGCCTTGTGGACGATGCGGAAAAGATCTTCCACGTCCGCTTTTTCCAGGCATGAAAAGGCTACCCTCAAATCCGTGCTTCCAAGTGAAATAAGTCCCACTCCATATTTGTCAAGGAGGTGCTGCCTGAGGGGTTCCGCCTCAACGGTTTTCAGCTTAAGGCACATGAAATAGCCCGAATTAAAGGGATAGGGGTCCCATGCCTCTTTAAATATAGGCGCTGAAAGCACCCGTTTTACCTCTTGGGCGCGGTCACGCATTATGGCAAATTTCTCCGCCTTCTCCTGTTGGTATGTATTTGATTTAAGTGAGTTGAGTATTATCTCCTGGCTCAGGTGAGATGCGTTTGATATTGATCCTCTCACAGCCCCTGCGGTTTTTCTCTCCAGCGCGTCATAGAATTCCGATGGCTCGCCATTCATAACGCAACCATAGGTTATAAAACCCACTCTTAAACCCCAGACGTAATTTTCTTTTGTCGCGCCGTCCAATTTTATCGCAAGTAGCCTCTTATTCCTTCCGCACAATGTCGCGAAGATTGATTCTTTAAGTGTCTCCTTCTCAAAAAACAACCCAAAATAGGCATCATCGGTTAATGCAATTACATTGGTTCCATTTTCAGCTGTATCGTTCAGTATATCCGCTATCTTTTCTGCCTCTTCAGGAGTTACGGTGTAGCCGGTGGGATTGTTGGGAAAATTAAGAAGCACTATTATCTTTTTTCTTTGAGAAGCTTCTTTTTCGATACAATCCTTAAATGCCTGCAGATTAAACCTCCCGTTTTCATCAAATAGCTTGTAGTTGACGATTTGTGCGTCTCTTCTCACTGAAAATATGAGGTTGTAGTTACCCCAGTTTTTGTCCGGGAGGATAATTGCGTCTTCAGGGTCGATCCACATGTCTGCTGTAACGCTGAGCGCATGTGTAATGGCATTTGTTACTATTGGCAGGCTTAAATCCTTTTTTGCAACGGAAGGGTTTTTGACTTTAAGCTCATCCCTCCATGCACTGCGAAGGGCCATGAGGCCGAAAGACGGCGCATAGGTAAGAGCCTGGTCAGGAGAGAGGTCTTTTATCATGCTCATAACCGAGGGAAGATACATGGTATGTCCATGCTCGGTTGCCATACCTATGGTTGCGTTATATTTATAAGCCTTTTCCTTGGCTTCCGCACCCTGAGACAGTATGCCCTTTGGGAAAAAAAGGTTTTTCCCCACCTTTGAAAGCATTTCATAAACATGCTTGTTTCCATTTGCAATCTGGTTGTTTAGGCCTTCGGCGATTGGATTCATTTTTGACCTCCTATGAGTTCTGATTTGCCGTTCTTTGTAGAATTTGTCAAGCAGAAAACCGGGCAGCAGCTGGACAGATGTAATGCACGATAAAAATCTTCTAATCAGTTCCATTAAATTCAAAAAAATTACAGTATAAAAAATCTCTGCGCCCTTGATAAAACTCCTGAATGGGCAGAAGGTTAACAGCACCCGAATCCACCAGTTGATTGAGGCGTCGTCAAGGATGTCTCGGGATTTTGACTTGGCCATAGACACCTGTAAGATTTCATATGCAAGACGCCGTGTATCGACGACCTAGGCATATGATCTATACGCCTGGGTGGAAGGAGCAAGCGAAGGAAATTCAGCACTTCAGTTTAACTCACGGCCATGACTAAATTAAATGGGAGAGGGTGTCTTTTCGGTGGCTAAGTTTAATACTATTGGGATTGACACAATTGAGAATAAGAGATAAAAAATAATAAGACCGGTCGGTATATAAAGGGAGCGCAGGAGTCACCATGGCAGGAAAAGGACTAAGAACAAGGCGAAACATAACTGAACAAGCACTTCAGCTATTTTCCTTAAAAGGTTATTATAACACATCTATAAGAGACATATTAGAGGCTGCATCCATTACAAAAGGTGGCCTGTACGGACACTTTTCAAGCAAAGAGGACATCTGGTACGCAGTGTATGATGAAGCGGTCAGGACATGGCGGGACAGGATATTTTCAGGCACCAGGGATTTGTCCGATCCTCTTGAAAGGATAGAAAAGGTCATCGAAAACCACCTCATAAAGTATCTTGCGGCAGATGTGTTCATAGGAGGATGCTTTTTTGTTAATATGCTGGTTGAAATCTCAGGTCAATCTGAAAAAATGAGCAGGCACATACTTAAGGGGTTTGTAAGGTTTTCAAGATTGATCAGACTATGGTTCGAAGAGGCTGATCAGAAAAAGATGGTAAAGGATGGTTTGAATTTCAGAGATATAGCAAATTTTATAATTATCTGCATGAATGGAGCCGCAACTATTTATTCATCGAGCAGGGATCTCGGGATATTGAATCAGACTCTTGTTCAGCTCAGATTTTATATCGGACAGCTTAGAATCGACAACGGCAAAATCCTTACTGTTCCGAATATCTGAGACACCACATATCTTATCCTGATCACCGGAAGAAAACATTTTGAATTCTATTCTTTTTCGTAAAATATTTGCATATTTTTAATGATATATATATGTTCATTTTAAATTTTAAATATTTTCATGAAAGGAGCATATAAATGAGTGACGTTGTAATCGTGAGTGCATGCAGGACCGCTATAGGAAATTTTTCAGGTTCATTGAATTCCATACCGGCAACTGAGCTTGGAGCGATGGTAATAAACGAATCCCTTTCAAGGGCAGGTATCGAAAAAGATGTCGTCGATGAGGTAATCATGGGTTGCGTGCTCCCCCACGGACTCGGCCAGAACCCTGCTAGGCAGGCGATGGTAAAGGCAGGACTCCCATGGGGGGTGGGGGCTACGACCATAAACAAGGTCTGTGGCTCCGGACTTAAGGCGGTGATGATGGCTTCCCAGGCCATTCAGTGCGGTGATGCAGATGTAATTGTTGCAGGAGGCATGGAAAACATGAATCTGTGTCCATATATGCTTCCCAAGGCAAGGACAGGCTATAGGATGAATAACGGCCAGGTTGTCGACGGGATGGTAACCGATGGACTCTGGGACCATGTAAATGACTTTCATATGGGCATGAGCGCCGAGCTGGTTTCGGAAAAATATGGTATTTCAAGAGAAGACATGGACAGCTTTGCATTTAATTCATACAAAAAGGCCTTGAAGGCACTGGAGCAGGGTAAGTTTAAGGAAGAAATCCTTCCTGTGCGGATACCTGTGAGAAAAGGTGACCCTAAGATGTTCGACACCGATGAGATCCCACTCAAAAATGTCGATACCAGTCTTGAGGCGCTTTCCAAGCTGAGACCCGCTTTTAAAAAAGGAGGCAAGGTGACCGCCGCCAATTCATCAAAGATAAGCGACGGGTCCTCCGCCCTTGTGGTAATGTCTCGAAGCAGGGCAAAAGAGCTCGGATGCACGCCTCTTGTCAGCGTAGGGGCTCAGGGGGCGGCAGGAGTAGATATGAAATATGTGCTCATAGCGCCCATATACTCGATACCCAGTGTGCTTCAAAAGGATGGGCTAAAGGCATCTGATGTGGATCTGCATGAGATAAATGAGGCATTCAGCGCATCTTCTGAGGCGATAAACAGGGAACTCGGGCTTGACCCTGATAAGGTAAACGTTAAAGGCGGTGCAGTGGCCCTCGGACATCCTATAGGGGCAAGCGGCGCCAGGGTTCTTACAACCCTAATATATGCCATGAAGGAAAGAGGGGCGGAGATTGGTCAGGCATCTTTGTGTCTTGGCGGAGGTGAGGCTGTAACACTTGTGGTCTATAATGAATGATGAGGTTTGAGTGAAAACCGATTAGATCAAAGAGGAGGCTGAGAGATGGCGGAAGCAGTGATAGTGTCGGTGGTGAGGACGCCTGTTGGTGTATTTGGAGGCACGCTGAAGACCACGCCTGTGGTTGAGCTTGGTGGTCTGGTGTTGAAGGAGGCGTTAAAGAGGGTGGGGCTGAGGCCTTATGCGACCGATGAACTGAGGAGTTACGAGCCTGACGCCTTAAAGGGCAGGGGCATGATAGAGCTTGAAAAGGGCTCATATGATTATGATGATTCTTTTGTACCTGTTGAGGTGGACGAGGTCATCATGGGCAACGTGGTGGGAGCCGGTCAGGGACAGAACGTTGCCCGTCAGGCCATGATAAGGGCGGGTATAAGCAAGGAGACCTCCGCCTTTACGGTTAACAAGGTATGTGCTTCCGGGATGAAGGCTGTGGCGCTTGGCTGTCAGGCGATCCGTCATGGTGAGGCTGATGTGGTTCTTGCGGGAGGCATGGAGAATATGTCTCTTATTCCTTATGCGCTTCCGTCCGCCAGATGGGGAGCCAGGATGAACAATTCCGAGCTTGTGGATCTTATGGTAATGGACGGGCTCTTTGAGATATTTTACGGATATCACATGGGGATCACGGCCGAGAACATTGCCGAGGCCTATTCGATAAGCAGGCGGGAGCAGGACGAGCTGGGACTTATGAGTCATCAGAGGGCGAGAAAGGCGATAACCGGTGGGCTGTTTAAAGATGAGATAGTGCCTGTGGTGATTCCTCAGAGGAAGGGTGATCCTATAGTATTTGATACTGATGAACGGCCCATGGACACGAGTATTGAGAAGATGGGCAGGCTCAGGCCGGCCTTTAAGAAAGAGGGCACGGTTACCGCGGGAAACGCGTCCGGGATAAACGATGCTGCTGCGGCCCTTCTTCTTATGAGTGAGGATAAGGCAAAGGAGCTGGGATTGAAGCCACTTGTAAAGGTGCGTGCGGCTGCAAGTGCCGCCATAGATCCCGCCTATATGGGGCTTGGTCCGATCCCGGCTGTAAGGAAGGTGCTTGCCTCGGAGGGTTTGACGATAGGGGATTTCGGGGTGGTGGAGTTAAACGAGGCGTTTGCCTCTCAGGCCATAGCGTGCATGAGGGAGCTTGGTTTGAGTGAAGGCAACACCAATGTATTGGGAAGCGGCATATCGATCGGTCACCCGATAGGCTGCAGCGGGGCAAGGCTGCTTGTTACGCTTACGTCCCTTATGTTGAGTGGGGGCCATGGTCTTGGTCTTGCCTCTTTGTGCATAGGTGGAGGCCAGGGCATGGCGACCGTGCTTGAGGCTGTTTGAGGCAACTTTTTTTTAAGTCGGGGGGTAGTTGAGATGTCCTATGAGACGGTGTTATTTGATAGGGACGGTGATATCGGGATAATAAGGTTTAACCGTCCCAAGGCCTTGAACGCGATAAATGTTGAGATGCTGGGTGATTTAAACGGTGTGCTTGACGAGGTTGAAGCTGACGGCACATTCAGGGTGCTTGTGCTGACAGGCGAGGGGGACAAGGCATTTGTCGCAGGGGCCGACATATCGCACATGGTGAATCTGGGCAGTCTTGAGGCAAGGCGTTTTTCCCGCCAGGGTCACAGGCTTATGGACAGGTTTGAGGCCCTTGCCATACCGGTGATTGCATGTGTGAACGGTTTTGCCCTTGGAGGCGGTACCGAGATAGCCATGGCCTGTGATTTTATATACGCATCAGAGGGTGCAAGGTTTGGTCAACCGGAGATTAATCTGGGAATCATACCGGGGTTTGGGGGCACGCAGAGGTTGAGCAGGCTGGTGGGAAAGAACATGGCCAAGGAGCTTTGCATGACCGGGGGGATAATAACGGCTATGGAGGCGGAGCGGATCGGGCTGGTAAACCGTGTGTTTCCCGCCGACAGGCTGTGGGAGGAGACGATGAAGACCGCAGTTGTTATATGCTCAAAGGGCCGTGTGTCCGTGCGTACGGTAAAAAGATGCATAGACAGGGGCCTTGATACCGATCTTGCAAGCGGTTGTTATATGGAGTCTGAGGGATTTGCCGTTGTCTTCGCATCTCACGATGCAAAGGAGGGCATGTCCGCTTTTCTTGAAAAACGAAAACCACAATTCAAAGG
>Ga0272442_10000436_pt1 | contig 67726 bp, 52 predicted proteins | sample SSMForm2O_FD_200262 | JGI IMG/M metagenome (GOLD analysis project Ga0272442, IMG submission 200262) | Marine sediment archaeal communities from Little Sippewissett salt marsh, Falmouth, MA, United States - SSM-Form-2O | ecosystem: Environmental > Aquatic > Marine > Wetlands > Sediment ...
GACGGTTAGGTAAACCAATCCCGCAGACAGGAGGATGCACAGGTGAAACGTCTCATGCTCTTGACCATCTCGCCGGCTCTCATTCTGGGAACCTGGACCCTGGCGGGCGAAGCGCCGGCCAAGCCCGGCAAGAAACCGAAACCCGAAACCAAGACCGATGAGCTCGACCCCAAGCTGAAGGCGAAGATCGCGGAGCTCATCAAGTTGCTGGGGCACACGGAATACGACAAGCGCGAGGAAGCCGAGAAGGGATTGCTTGAGATCGGCAGACCTGCGCTCAAACAGGTCGAGGCCGCCACCAAGGACAAGGACGCGGAACGCGCCACCCGTGCGAAGGAGCTGGTCGCGAAGCTCAAGCTCCTGGCGGATCCCTCCAAGGTCGACCGCAACTGTACCAACGGCTGGATGGCGGTCTACGGCGAGCAGAAACAGGTCCAGACCTTCAAGGCACCGGCCGACCTCGAGATCGACACCATCCGCTTCCGCGCCGCACGCGGACACGGCCTACCCGGCGTGATCACGGTCGAGGTCCGCAAGCTGAAGGAAGAGAAGGACGAAAAGGCCCTGGCTTCGGGAACGGTCAAGCCGGAGTGGACCACCGAGGCCGGCAACGTCACGGGAGTCAGCCGCTTCATGACCTGGTTCGACGTTACCGTCAAGTTCAAGCTCCAGAAGGGCGAGACCTACAGGCTGGTCTTTTCGTCGAGCACCTCGGACACAGCCGCCCCCTGGCTGGTCAACTGTCTCTACCGCGACGTCTTCAAGTCCGGCTCGCACCTGCGCCTGCTCGACGGCAAGAGCAAGAAGCTGGGAGCCTACGACCTGGTCTTCCAGCTCTGCGCCAATGGCAAGGCCAGGATCGACGCGCTGTCTTCCTCCAAGATAGAACTGCCCAAGCGCGAGCACTTCGGCCTGGGGCACGACGGCGCCGACATGAGAAATGTCCGGCGCGGGCTCGACCAGTTCGGCCAGGGGTTGCTCTAGCAGGCCGTTGAAAAACGGCCTGCTAGATCAGAAGCTCACCAGTTCATCGATCCTAACCGGGCGGCCCCACTCTATCGAACGCCGCGCGGCCACGCCCACCAGGATCGAACGGGCGCCGTCGACCCCGCCCGCCGCGGTCTTCAGGGGGTCCTTCTTCCTGCGCGGCAGGAAGCAATCCGCCAGCAGGCGCACGTCACCACCGCCGTGCCCGCCGGAAGCCTTCTTGATCCTGGGTTCGTACGGCTTCTTGAACTGGGGACAGACGCGCAGCATCAGCCCCTTGGCGGCGCCTTCCAGTTCCCTCTTGCCGCCTGCATTCACGTAGGCGTGCTCGTGGACGAACAGGTCGATCCGCCCCCCGGTGCCCACCACCCCCAGCCGGTAGCCTTCGAACGGTGCGTAGTTGTTGAGCGAGTAGCTCAGGATCATCCCGTTGGAGTACTGCACGGTGGCCGCGCGGGTATCCCAGATGTCGACGTCCGCGCTGAAGACGCAGCGGTCCCGGAAATAGCCGTCCTCGGCCTCGGCCTCGAGGTACATCTTCTGCAACCCCTCCTTCTTCCCGATGTCCAGGAAGAAGGGGCACTTCTTCTTGGCGTCGCAGGTCAGGCAGCGTTCCCGCGGCTCGAAGGTTTCCGGGCGGTAGAAGCGCCTGGTGCCCAGCGCGTAGACCTTCTCCGGCACCGAGCCGGTCCACCAGTTGACCAGGTCGAAGTGGTGAGTGGCCTTGTGCACCCACAGTGACCCCGAGTTGGTCTTCTGGCGGTGCCAGCGCCGGTAGTAGTCGGCGCCGTGGGTAACGTCCAGGTACCACTGCAACTCCACCATGGTCACTTCGCCGATAGCCCCTTCGCGAATCAACTCCTTCACCCTGGTGTTGTGCGGAGCGTAGCGGTAGTTGAAGGTCACTACCAGGTTCTTCTCACGTCCCTTGAGGGCGTCGAGGATCCGCTGGCACTTGTGCTCGTCGGTGGTCATGGGCTTTTCAGTCACCACCTTGAGGCCCTTCTTCAGACCCTTCACGATGTAGAGGTCGTGGACGCTGTCGCGCGTGGTGACCACTATGCCGTCGACCTTCTCCTTGCGGACCATCAGATCGAACTGGTGCGGCTTGTACTTGGGCAGCTTGCGCCCCGCTGCGCCCTCCACGAAGTCCATTCGCTTTGCGTTGGAATCCATCAACGCCACCAGGCGGTTGTGCTTGCGGATCTCCTTGTCCTTGACCAGTGCGTTCCAGAACATCCCGGACCGCCCCCCGGTGCCGATCACTGCGAAGCGCTTCTTGCGTGCCATCTCAGAACTTCCCCCTTCTGCGCCCTCACCTTGCAGGCCGCCAACGTTGGCGGCCGGCATCAAGAAAAAGGACAGCTTCACTCCAGTTCCCGGGTGCTGTCCCGCTGCACGAAGCGGGGCACTGCCACCCGGGAGCCCTTTCCCGGCCTGATCTCCCCTGCTATCTTCCCGAGCAGCACTTCCGCAGCCAGCCGGCCGACCTCCTCGTGGGGGTGCGCCACGGTGGAAAGCGGCGGTGACACGTACCGGCTCGGACTGCGATCGTCGAAGCCCACTACGCTCATCCTGCCGGGCACTCCCACGCCGGATTCGGCCAGTCCCTTGAGAACCCCGTAGGCCATCGCATCGCTGTAGACGAAGGCGGCGGTGGCCTCCGGGTGCCGGCGCACCAGCTCACTGGCGGCCCTTCGGCCTCCCTCGAAGGAAGACTTGAAACCGGTCACCGCCCAGTTCCTGGGAGGGCGCAGCCCCGCCTCGCGAAAGCCCCGCGCGAAACCCTTCGTACGCTCGTCCCCCTCCGCGGGACCGAGGTAGAACACGTTGCGATGGGCGCCGCGGAGCAGGTGCTCCACCGCACCGGCTACGCCCGCTGCTCGATCAATGCTCACCGCATCGAGACCCGGCAGCGGGCGGCGGTCGATGAGCACGTAGGGCGTGCCCGAGTCGTGCAGCAACCGTAGGTGTTCGGCCTCGCCCTCGCGTACCGCGCTGAATAGCACCACCGCGGCCGGGCGGTAGCCCAGGGCCTGCTCGAGGTGCTCGGCCTCGCCCTCGGCGCCACCGGCGTTGAATATCAGCTGCGTGGTGTAGCCAGCGCTTCTGAGCTCACGTTCGAGCACGCAGACCTTCGCGAAGGCCAGTTCTTCGGGCTCGCGGACGATCACCGGAACGACATACCCGCGCCGGAGCTTCAGCCCCCGCGCCAACGGGTTGGGCCGGTAGTTCAACTCCTTGGAAATGCGCTCGATAGACTCACGCGTCTGGGCCCTGACGTCCGCAGCCCCGGAGAGGGCACGACTAACCGTGCGGATCGAGACTCCTGCCTTCTGGGCAATCTCCCGGAGCGTGGCCATCAATCCCCTCCGCCAACGTTGGCGCTTGTATATTGGTACACCGCTCCGGCGGAGGAATCAAGCGAAAACCCGATCAACAAGAGAAAACCCTTCAGTTATCTCGCCCCTCGAGTGCCTCCCCATTGCGGGGCTTGACGCCTTTCTGCATGGTGCTATAATAGCACCATGCAGCGAGCGGCCAGACGCCGGGCCGCCGATGCGTGGACTGGCTTTCTGGCAGAGCGGTCGGGGAATCGAGCATGACAACAGGTCATGGATTGCGAAATGATCCGGCGCTCAAGGCGCCGGCCCAGCCCAACCGCAGCCTGGTGGGCGGCATTGAGTGCCTCGAGTATCTGGTGGCCGCTGATTCTCCGGTGGGCAGTCGGGAGGTGGCCCGGGAGATGAGCCTGGAGCACACGCGCGCCAATCGACTGCTGGGCACACTGGCGTTCATGGGCTTGGCCGAACGCACGCCCGGACGCAAGTACGTTCCCGGGCCTGCGCTGCACGTGCTCTCCGCCATGAGCCTGCGCGGGTCACGGCTGCTCTCGGTCGCTCTGCCTCGTCTCGAGGGGCTCGCGGCCCGACTGCCGGAGTTCAGCGTGGCGCTGGGAGTGCTATGGCGGTGCCAGGTGGTCTATCTCTATTTCCGCCGGCCGGGCCGGAACGCGGAAGTGGCGATCGGAAGCGAGCGACTCTTCCCTGCCGAGCAGTCCAGCATCGGCCAGGTGCTGCTCGCCGAACGCGAGCCGGAAGAGATCCGCGAGCTTTACGCCCACCGCCCGGCCGGGGATGTACGCGCAATCCTCACAGAAATCGCAACCGCTGCCGGACGCGGCTACGCCCTCGTCGGCGGGAAGACCCTGGGCGTGGCGGTGGGCTCCCCGGCAGTGGCCGGGCTGGCAATCGCCGGAAAGTTCCAGCGCGGGGAACTCGGGAACCTCGTGGAGATGATCGCCGGGACGGCGGATGCGATTGCCGCCGCTCTCGCAGCGGGAGATCCTTGCCAGAAGGGGGAGAGATGAACACCAGGATCGAGTCTCAGCCGGTCTACAATCCGGGTGGCGGCAATCGGCAGTTCATCAGCGGCATCGCCTCGAACCTCAACATCGGGTGCGAACTGGGACCGCCGCGCACCGAATGCGCCCCGGGGGCGCTGTTCGGCTGGGCCGACCGTCTCTGGTCGGTGGCCTACGTATCCCATCGGGCCGCTACCGGGGTGGGCTGCGGGCTGTACGAGATCACTCCGGACCTGGAGATGATCAAGCGCCCGGAAAGCGTGGTCGGCACCTACGCCAACCGCATGGCGCACTTCGAGAGCAACCAGCTGTTCATCGGTCCCTACGCAATAGACGAGCGGCGCAACGTTCGAACGATCCGGGACCTCATCGACGTGCGTCTCTGCGCCACCATCCGGCACCTGACGGATCCCGAGAACAAGGTCTACATGCTGGGCATGGAGGGCGAGTTCTTCGAGCTGGACGTGAAGAGCCTGAAGGCCAGGCACCTCGCCGACCTGTGCAGGGAACTGGAGGTCCCCGGGGACCGCTGGCCGCACTTCAAGGCGGGGTATTCGGCCTTCGGCAGGGTCGTGGTGGCCTCCAACAGCTATCAGGCCGAGGACTTCGAGGGCGTCGACTGCGCCGGCCGCCTCGGAGAGTGGGACGGCGACCGCTGGAGGATCCTCGAACGCACCGCGTTCTACGAGGTCACCGGCCTGGGGGACTTCTCCCACACCATGTTCGCCACCGGCTGGGACAAGGCCTCGGCCCTTCTGAAAGTCTTCACAGCCCGCGACGGTGAGTGGCGTACCTATCGCCTGCCCAAGGCCAGCCACACCTTCGACCACGGCTGGAGCACCGAGTGGCCGCGCATCCGCCAGACCGAACACGAGCGCCTGCTGATGGACTGCCACGGGACCTTCTTCGAGCTCTCCCCCTGGGCCTACGCCAACCGCATCTGGGGAGTCAGACCGATCAGCACCCACCTGTGGGTGCTCGGCGACTTCTGCTCGTGGCGCGGATACCTGGTGCTGGGCCCGGACAACGCCAGCGCCATGGGCAAGCAAAACCCCTTATGCGGAGAACCGCAGAGCAACCTGTGGTTCGGCAGGACCGACGACCTGTGGAACTCCGGGAAGCCCTCCGGCTGGGGCGGCGTCTGGCGCGAAAGCGACGTGAGATCGGGCGCGCCCTCCGACCCCTACCTCATGACCGGCTACGACCAGAAGGTCCTGCACCTGACCAACGAATCGGGAAGCGACGTGGAGTTCGACGTGCAGGTCGACTTCCTCGGCGACGCCGGGTGGAAGAGCTACGCGAAGATCAGGGTCGCCGCGAACGGCTACGAGCACCACGAGTTCCCGCAGGGCTTCAGCGCGCACTGGGTACGGCTGGTCGCAGCCACCGACTGCCGCGCCACGGCGCACTTCACCTACACTTGAAGCCGATTCACGATCGGTCAACGGCGTGCGTTGGTCTCAGGAGAGCACTTCGTTGAGGTCGTAAGCCAGGTAAGCGTCTTCGAGGGCGTGACGCTTCTCGACGTCCAGGGCCGCGAAGGACACGCGGCGGTCGCGGAGTAGCGCCAGCAGCACGGGCTCGGAGAGCGTCCGACGCCGCTCCTTGAGCCAATCGATGAGCCAGCCCTCTTCTCTACGCATGAAGAGGTCGAGATCGCGATCTCCCGATAGCCCGGCGTAGCGTCCCAGGAAGGCCAGTTCGGACTCCCCGGCGTCCAGTCGAACGGGCAGCAGTCCCGACCAGACCTCGGTCATGGGTACCATCAGGAAGCGCGCGGCCAGCCCGACGTGTCCGGGGTCGATGCCGGCCACCACGTCGCTGGTCTCTTCCAGGCGACGCGCGCAGATCCAGGCCACCTTGACGAGGTGCATCACGACACAGCGAGTGGCGGCGGGAGCCAGATCGGCAGCCACTCCCAGCATGCCGATCTCGGCGATCCGGCGTGCGCCGCAGCGCATGGGGTCGAGCAACCCGCGGCAGGAGTCGTCGAGCGGCAGCCCCATGGGCCCGTCGACGAACAGCGTGACAGTGCCGACCGGACGATCTCCCGCCCTGACCAGCAACACCGTGGCCGAAGGCAGGAAGTCGTGCAGCTGGCGATCGCCCGAGTCGGGCAGCAGCGTTGAGGCATCCCGGCGCGCCTCCAGCGAGACGGCCACCTCCATCCTGAACTGGTTGCAGTTGCCGAAGAGATAGAACTCGCGCTCGGCCAGGATCTGGCGCTCGAGCCGGGCGAGCACAGCGGTGATACGATTGGCGCAGCCCTGGCGGGCCCGTCGGGTCGCGCTGTCGGAAGCGCGCCTCCGGATGACACTGGTGTGCGGCATGGTCTCCAGTTCGCCTGGTCCCCGTTGGCGCCAGTGTAGCCGCGCCGAAAACGGTATCAAGAGGATTCGCGCCCCCTTGCGCCCCAGGGCGGATTATTGACTCGGCCCGTCCACCGTTCTACAATTCACCCCGGGAGGAAGGATGCTGGGACCGGATCTCTGGCCGTTCTATCTGGCAACGGCGCTCTGCGCGCTGATGGGCGGGGCGCTGCTGCTTCTGCCGGTGCGCGGATCGCTGCGCTGGATGCGACGCCACCGCTACAGCCCCGAGAAACAGCCCAAACGCCCGGGAGTGACCGTCATCGGCTTCGAGATGCTCGGAGGCATCACCCTGCTCTCCCTGGCCGTGGCCGCGGTGAGCCTGATGGCCGCTCTTGCCGGCTACCGGGCCATGGCCGAGAAGACCCTCTGCGCCGAGATCGTGGCCCTGCCGGTTCCGCACCAGAAGCAGCGGATCATGCTGGAGTTCACGCCGATCGATGGCGACAGGAAGTCCGCCAAGCAGACCTTCTTCCTCAACGGCGACCAGTGGCGCGTCGAAGGCCACATTCTGCGCTGGTCCGACTGGGTGCGATTCACGGGACTCAGGACCTGCTACCGGCTGACGCGAATCGACGGGCGCTTCAGTTCGCTGAACGACGCGCGCGAGCGCAAGCCCACCGTGATCGGCCTGGGCGAACAGAACGACGGATTCTGGCACTGGATGCACAGGCAGGGCTACAACCTGCCGGGCGTGGAGTCGGTCTGGGGCGGCGGGGCCTTCACCGAGGCCGACGGGAACGCTGTCTTCCAGGTGTGGGTCACCCCCGGCGGCTACATGATCAAACGCAAGTGAGGACATCATGAGATACTCCGAAGCGAGACCCGGCCGGGCCTTCGTCATCCGGCTCGAAGACGGCGACGTTCTCCACGAATGCCTGTAGAGCTTCGTGGCCGCCCAGAACATCAGGGCGGCCTCGGTGATCATCGTCGGCGGTGCCGACGGAGGCAGCAGGCTGGTCGTCGGTCCGACCGAATCGCGCGCCGACACAATCGTGCCCATGGAGCACGTTCTTGGCGACGTCGCGGAAATCTCCGGCGCGGGCACCATCTTCCCCAACGAAGAAGGCAAGCCGGTACTGCACATGCACATCGCCTGCGGCCGCCAGGCCGACACCGTGACTGGTTGCGTGCGCAAGGGAGTGAAGGTCTGGCACGTGATGGAAGCGGTGGTCCAGGAACTCACCGACACCAGCGCCGTGCGCCGACCGGACGCGACAACCGGTTTTGAGCTGCTCGAGCCATAAGGCCTCTTCCAATCAGAGAGACACCAAGCCACAGGGATCCACGACCCATCCCGCAACAGGGATCCGCTGTTGTCCGGGACTTTGTGGCTACATGAGCAAGGGGTCTGCAGCCCTGTTGAACCGGAGCCCGGTCCGAGTAGAATGGCCTGGCATCCCCGGCGCGCGCCGGGGTTCTTCTTGCAGTGTCGGGCTTCGAGTGATGCGGGGCCGCAGGGCCCCGGCGAAGGGCAGTAACGCCAGCGATGAGCGACATCACACCGGTCGAGAAGATCCGCAACGTGGCCATCGTGGCGCACATCGACCACGGCAAGACCACGTTGATCGACTCCATCTTTCGCGCGGCCGGCACGTTCCGGGACAACGCGCGGCTTCAGGACCGGCTGATGGACAACAACGCGCTCGAGCGCGAGCGCGGCATTACCATCCGCTCCAAACACTGCACCGTGGAGTGGAGCGGGCACCTCATAAACATCGTCGACACCCCCGGGCACGCCGACTTCAGCGGCGAGGTCGAGCGGGTGCTCTCGATGGTCGACTCGGTGCTGTTGCTGGTCGACGCCAAGGAAGGGGCCATGCCCCAGACGCGATACGTGCTGATGCGCGCGCTGCGCCTGGGGTACCGCCCCATCGTGGTCATCAACAAGGTCGACCGCCCGGGCGCCGACCCCGACGGGGCACTGGAGAAGACCTTCGACCTGTTCGCCGAACTCGGCGCGAACAATTACCAGGCCGACTTCCCGGTGCTCTGGGGCTCGGGACTGGAAGGCTGGATCGTGCGCGACCTCGAAACCGAAGAACACTCGGGGATGAAGGCTCTCTTCGAGACAATCATCCAGGAAGTGCCGGCACCCGAAGTGGATCTCGACGCGCCCTTCAGGATGCAGGTCAGCACCCTGGCCTGGAGCGACTACATCGGGCGGATCGGATGCGGCCGGGTACTCTCCGGCCGGCACCGCCTGGGGGAGGCCTTCACGCGCACCTCCGCGCACTGGACCAGCTACGATCGCGGTACAGACGACTGGGAGGTAACCGGAGCGCAGGAAGCATCCAGCACCCAGCTGTGGGTCACCCGCGGCCTCGAGCGCGTGGCCGTCGACGACGTCTCCGCGGGAGACATCGTCTGGCTGGCCGGGCCGGAAGAGATCGCCATCGGCGACACCTTCTCGGACCCGGGCCTCCGCGACCCGGCGCTGCCTCCGCTGGAGATCGAAGAGCCCACCGTCTCGATGTTCTTCCTGGTGAACAGCGGGCCATTCGCCGGGCAGGAAGGCCGGGCGGTAACCATGCGTCAGATCCGCGAGCGGCTCGAACGCGAAGTACGGACCAACGTGGCCCTGCGCGTCGAGAAGCTGGACCGCGCCGACCGCATCAAGGTCTCCGGGCGCGGCGAACTGCACCTGGCGATTCTCATCGAGGAAATGCGCCGTGAGGGCATGGAGTTCTGCGTCTCGCGCCCGGAGGTGATCATCCACCGGGACGCCGACGGCAAGGTGAGCGAGCCGATGGAACGCCTCATCCTGGACATACCCGAGGAATACCAGGGAATCGTGATCGAGAAGCTGGCGCGCCGCAAGGGCGAGCTGGTCCACGTCGAGAACGCCGGCACCGGCATGATCCGCCAGGAGTTCTCGATCCCCACGCGCGGCCTGATCGGGTACCGCGGCGAGTTCCTGACCGACACCCGCGGCCTGGGGATCATGTCCTCGCGGCTGACCGGCTACGGGCCCTGGCGCGGCGAGATCAACCCGCGCACCCGCGGCTCGATGGTCAGCATGGAGACCGGCGCGGCCACCACCTACAGCATCGAGAACCTCCAGGAGCGCGGCACGCTGTTCATCTCGCCGGGCGAGAAGGTCTACGATGGCATGGTCGTGGGGGAGAGCGCCCGTCCCCAGGACCTGCCCTGCAAGGCAACCAAGAAGCGCCACGTGACCAACCACCGCTCCTCGACCAAGGACATCGACGTGCGCCTCGACGTTCCCCGCAAGCATACCCTGGAGTCGGCCATCGAGTGGATCGCCGATGATGAACTGGTGGAGATCACCCCCGAAAGCATCCGCACCCGCAAGGCGATCCTCAACGAGAGCGAACGTCGTCGCGTCGGGCGCCGCGCAACACGCACCGGCGCCTAGCAGGCCGTTGAAGAACGGCCTGCCAGAACCCAGCGTGCTGTGCGGTGACCGGCTACTGTCATCCTCCACCGATCCGGAGATCGGGTGCTCAGAAGAACCATGACGCACTGCACTACAAGATGACAGAGCGGTCCGCCGGGAGGGAGCCGCCCGGGCGAGACCGCATATGCCCTGCTTGAATGTGAGAGAAGAGGGTGGGATAATCTTCTCCCATGAATGTCATACTGATCATGACCGACCAGCAGGCCGCCTCGGCGCTGCCGGTGTACGGCAACTCTGTTGTCAAGGCACCCAACCTCGAGAAGTTCGCCAGCCAGGGGTGCCTGTTCACCAACGCCTACACCAGCTGTCCGCTGTGCGTGCCGGCGAGAGTCAGCACATTTACGGGACAGTACCCGTCAGCGCACGGTTCGCTTGACAACCAGAAGAAGATGGCGCCCGGCAGGAACCACCTCCTGCGCATCATGAAGGAAGCCGGCTTCACCACGGGACTGGCAGGCAAGAACCACTGCTTCGAAGCAGACGATCTCACCCTCTTCGACAGCATCGAGGAGTGCAGCCACCACGGACCGGGCAAGGCAGAAGAGAAGTACCTGGAGGTCAGGCGCTGGATCCGGAAATGCCAGGACCTCAAGGGCTGCTGGGCCTGGACCAAGAATCCGTACCCGCCTGAGCTCCTCGGCACGCACTGGATCACCGACCGCGCGATCGAGTTCGTCGAGGAGAACCGCGAGAAGCCGTTCTTCCTGTGGTACTCGATCGGCGACCCGCACATTCCGTTCCAGACGGCCGAGCCGTACGCGTCGATGTATCCGCCAGAAGAAGTGGACATGCCCGAATTCCGCGAAGACGAGATGGAGACCAAGCCCCGCGCGCAGCAGATCGATCGCGCGGTGATGTGCGGCGACGAGGTGGACGAGGAGCGCATTCGCAACATCCGTGCCGTCTACTACGGAATGAACACCTACGTGGACGACGAGGTCGGGCGCTTCCTCGCGAGACTGGACGAACTCGGCCTGACCGAGGACACGCTGATCGTCTACGTCTCGGATCACGGCGAGTACCTCGGCGAGCACCGCATGATCCGCAAGTCCAAGTCGGCCTACGACTGCCTGACGCACGTTCCCTATATCGTCCGCGGCCCCGGCGTCGCCCCCGGCTCGAAGTCCGAGGCCTTCGTCAGCCACGAGGACACCATGCCCACGATCCTGAGCTTCGCAGGGCTCGAAGTGCCCGACGAGGTACAGGGAACGGATCTCGGCCCCCTGCTTCGCGGCGAGGTCCGGGAGGGGCGCGCATTCGCCTACGGCGAATGCGGGGGCCACCCGGCCCCCTGGCCCGAGGGAAAGCCCTTCGAGACCTGCTCGACACCGACCAGCTCCGACTGGTCCCCCCGCATGAAGGTCGGCGGTTACGGCAAGATGCGCTACCTGCGCACCGAGAAGTGGAAGTTCACCGCCAGTGTCGGTGACAGGTACGAACTCTACGACCTCGAGAACGACCCCGGAGAGCTGGAGAATCTTTACGGCCGGCCTGGCACCGAGGAAGTGACCGCGGAGTTGACGCGCAGGCTGCTGGAGCAGACCATGTGCGTGGCCAATCCCGGCAGGTGGCCGACCCAGATCTCCTAGCAGGCCGTTGAAAAACGGCCTGCTAGAGCAGGAGAGCGGTTGAACAGTCGAACAGTGGATCCGGAAAGAAGGGCTGAGCGACATGAACCTGATCGTAATCTGCCTTGATACCTTCCGCGCCGACTGTCTCGGCGCCCTGGGGCGCAACCCCGAGGTCCGCACCCCGAACCTCGACAGGCTGGCCGCCGAAGGCGTGGTCTTCGAGAACGCCTTCGGTGAAGGCCAGCCGACCATCGAGTACCGCCGGGCACTGATCACCGGCATGCGCACCTTCCCATGGAGCTGCGACTACGACACGCGAGGCCTGTGGCCCAACGGCCACGGCTGGCACAAGGTCTCGCCGGCGCACGACACGCTCGCCGAGGTTCTCCTCGAGCAGGGCTACGTGACCGGGTTCTTCTCCGACACCTACCACATGTTCAAGCCCACCCAGAACTTCACCCGGGGATTCTGCAGCTACGAGTTCGTACGCGGGCAGGAGACCGACAACTACCGGACAGGGCCGCTCTCGGCGATAGACGTAAAGAAGTTCATCCCCCCGGACTTGGGTCCCGAAGAGGCCAACGGCACCCTGGTCCAGTACCTGCTCAACATGCAGGACCGCAGGGGCGAGAGCGACTGGACTTCCGCGCAGGTCTTCGAGAAAGCCGGGCGGTTCCTCGAAGATAACCGGGACAACGGCCCGCTATTCCTGTGGATAGACAGCTTCGACCCGCACGAGCCCTGGGACCCGCCGAGGCGCTTCGCGGACATGTACGACCCCGACTGGTCGGAAGCCTGGGAACCCATCTACGGCTACTTCGACCGCGACGAGCGCACCGCGAAACGCTCCCGGGCGCTGTACCTCGGCGAGTGCACCTTCGTCGACGAACTGCTGGGCGGACTGCTCGGCAAGGTCGACAAACTGGGCCTGCGCGAGGACACCCTGATCGTGGTGACCTCGGACCACGGAACGGAGCTCGGCGATCACGGGGTCTTCGGCAAGGGCCGCCACAACTGCCGCTACCGCCACAACAACGAGATACTCCTGCTCATGCGCCTGCCGGGAGGCAGGGCCGCGGGAACACGCCTGCCGGCACTGGTCCAGAACCACGACATCATGCCCACCGTTCTGGAGATGCTGGGAGCCTCGCGCGGCGAGATGGACGGGTGCAGCCTGGTACCGCTGATCGAGGGCAGGGTCGAGAAGGTCCGGGACCTGGCCGTCACCGGATGGGGCGAGCGCGCCTCGGTGCGCTCGCTGACCCACAGCTACTCGGTGGACTTCACTTCAGAAGAGCTCGACGAGCACCTCTTCGACACCGACTCAGATCCCGGCGAGAGACGCAACATAGCCGCGGAAGAACCCGGCATCTGCCGGCGACACCGCGGCGAGCTCGAGTCCATGCTCCGCCAGGAACTGCCGGCGACGCTCAGGGACAGGATCTACCGCACGACCGCGCCCTGTCGCATCTGGCTGGAATCCGGGGAGAAGCGCAGGCAACTCGGGCCAAAGGCCTGATTCCGACATCACGGCAGCTGAGAGCCGACATCTGACCGGCTGCCGTCAGTCTTCGGCCCGCAGAACGAAATCCGCTTGACGCTTCGCCCGCGGCGCTATAATCGCTATCCGTAAGCCCGGTGGGCAATTAGCTCAGTTGGCTAGAGCACCAGCTCGACAAGCTGGGGGTCGCTGGTTCGAGTCCAGCATTGCCCACCACCCGCTTCCCCTTCTTGTGTGAGGGGCGAGCGGCAGCTGCCGAGGCGCCCGCGGTCAAAGCACGGCTCCCCGAGAGGGCAGCCGACCCGTAGAGGGGCCCGGCGAACGGAGGTTACGGGACATCGTGAAAGTACGCCTGCCTGACGGGAAAGAACTGTCCCTTGCGGATGGTAGTGACGGCCGTGCGCTGGCCAAGGAACTCGGCGGCAAGTGGCCCGGGAAAGCCGTTGCCGTCGTGATCGACGGCAGGATCTCGGACCTGACCACCACGCTGCCCGAGGGCGCTGGCGTGGAGCTGGTGGCCGAGGGCTCACCCGAAGCACGTGACCTCCTGCGCCACTCAGCCGCACACGTAATGGCCGCGGCCATTCAACGCGTTATTCCCGGCACCAAGCTGGCCATCGGCCCCGCGATCGAGAACGGCTTCTACTACGACGTCGACGCGCCGCGACGCATCACCCGGGAGGACTTCCCGGCCTTCGAGAAGGAGATGGCCTCGCTGATCGCGGCAGACGAGCCCTTCGTGCGCAGCGAGCGCGATCGCGCCGAGGCGCTGACCGCCGCCGAGACCGAGGGCGACAGGTTCAAGGCCGAGCTGATCCGCGACCTCCCCGACGACGAGACCCTCAGCTTCTACTCCTGCGGCGACTTCGAGGACCTCTGCCGCGGGCCGCACCTGCCCAGCACCGGCTGGGTCAAGGCCGTGAAGCTGCTGTCGGTGGCCGGCGCCTACTGGCGAGGCGACGCCGAACGCGAGCAGCTTCAGCGCATCTATGGGACCGCCTTTGAAGACCGCAAGGCGCTCAAGAAACACCTGGCGATGCTGGAGGAGGCCAGAAAGCGCGATCACCGCGTGCTCACCAGGCAGCTGGATCTCTACACCATGGACGACGAGATCGGGCCGGGACTGGTGCTCTGGCACCCCAAGCTTGCCATGGTGCGCAAGCTGATCGAGGACTTCTGGTGGCAGGAGCACCTGGCCCGGGGTTACTGGCCGGTGTTCACGCCGCATATCGCCAGCGAGAAGGTCTACGAGACCAGCGGACACCTCGAGAACTACGGCGACATGATGTACGCCCCGATGGAAATCGACAAGATGCCCTACCGGGTCAAGCCCATGAACTGCCCGGGGCACATCAAGATATTCAAGAGCGCCAAGCGCTCCTATCGCGAGCTGCCGCTGAGGTACGCGGAACTCGGCACCGTCTACCGCTACGAGCCCAGCGGCACGCTTCACGGCATGCTCCGGGTCCGGGGCTTCACCCAGGACGACTCGCACATCTTCTGCACTCCTGAAGGTCTGGCCGACGAAATCGCGCGACTGCTGGACCTCACCGACGTGCTGATGAGCGCCTTCGGCTACACCTACAGGACCTACCTCTCGACCCGGCCCGAGAAGAGCCTGGGTACCGACGAGGAGTGGAAATGGTCCACCGGCGCGCTGCGCGAGGCGCTCGAGAAGCGCGAGATGGCCTACGAGGTCGACGAGGGCGGGGGAGTCTTCTACGCGCCCAAGATCGACCTCAAGCTGCTGGACAGCCTGGGCAGGGAGTGGCAGGGCCCTACCATACAGGTGGACCTCAACCTCCCCAAGCGCTTCGACGTCCAGTACGTCGGTGCGGACAACGCCATGCACGAAGTGGCCATCGTCCACCGCGCGCTGCTGGGCTCGATGGAACGCTTCGTCGGCGGGCTGATCGAGCACTTCGGCGGAGCCTTCCCGATGTGGCTGGCACCCGCGCAGGTGCGGGTGGCCACCATCGCCGACCGCCACGCCGAGGGCGCGCGCGAGGTCGTCGCCAGGCTCCGCGCCGCCGGGCTGCGTGTCGAAGAGGACTTCCGCAACGAGAAGCTGGGCCTCAAGGTCCGGGAGTGGACCCTCGAGAAGATCCCCTACCTCGCGGTGCTGGGGGACAGGGAGATCGAAGAGGGCGCCATCAACCTGCGCAAGCGCGGGGTCAAGCAGCAGGAGAAACTCAGCGTCGAAGCGTTCGCGGAACGCGCGCTGACGGAAGTCGCGGAAAAGGTGATCGACTGAGCCCGGGCGGTCCGGGCGCGGTCGGGACCCGACCGGTTAGGAGGAAAACGTATTCCGGAGAAAACGAACAGAATCAACGACGAGATAAAAGCGCGCAACGTGCGCCTGATCTCGCCGAGCGGGGAGCAACTCGGCATTCTTCCGCTGGAAGAGGCCCTGGGCAAGGCCCGCGAGGCGGCCCTGGATCTCGTGGAGGTCAGTGCCGAAAGCGACCCGCCGGTGTGCCGCATCCTGGACTACGGCAAGTTCAGGTACGGATCCAAGCGCAAGGAACACGGCTCCAAGCCCAAGACCAAGAAGCAGCACTTCGGGCAGATCAAGGAAATCCGCATGCGCCCCAAGATCGACAAGCACGATCTTGAGCGCAAGCTGGACAAGGCCCGGGAACTGCTGGAAGAGGGCTACCGCCTGCAGGTGACCTGCATGTTCCGCGGCAGGGAGATGACCCACCTCGAGCTGGGCTACAGTCTCCTGAACCGCACCGCGGAGATGCTCTCGGACTGCTCCAAGCTGGAACGCAGGCTGAACCGCGAGGGCCGGCGCATGAACATCATGCTCATGCCCAAGATCGAAGTGGTCCGCGCCAAGGCCAAGGAGCGCGAGGAACAGGCCCGCAAGCACGCCGAAGAGGTCTCCAAGCACCGCAAGAAGTCCAAGGCCCGCCGCGACTCGGTCCGCAGGAAGGCAGTGCCCGTCGACGGCGGCGAGGAACTGGAGAACAAGATCGAGGTGCCCGCCGGGGCCGCCGAGAAGGCCCGGGAAGCATCAGGGGAAGATAAGAAACCGGAGGGCGAAGATGCCCAAGCAGAAGACACACAAGGGACTGGCGAAGAGAGCTAAGCTCACCGGCAAGGGCAAGGTGAAGGTCGGCCAGGCCGGCAAGAGTCACCTCATGGCCGGCACGCGCGGCAAGAACGTGCGCAAGCTGCGCGGCACCAAGATGGCCAGCAAGCCCGAACAGCGCCGCCTGGGGAAGATGCTCAAACAGGGTTAGGCCCCGGGCGCGTCGGCTTCGGCCCGACGCGCCCCGCAGGACCACCGAGAAGGACGAGAAGGAAAGGAACCGATCATGGTGCGTGTAAAGACCAATGTCGCCCGGCACAAGCGCGTAAAGCGGGCGATGAAGAAGGCCAAGGGCTTCTTTCAGGGGCGGCACAAGAACTACCGCCAGGCTCTTGAGACCGTCGAACGCGCCGAGCGTTACGCATTCGCTCACCGGCGCAGTCGCAAGCGCGACTTCCGCCGCCTGTGGATAACCAGAATAACCGCGGCCTGCAAGGAGCGGGGGTTCAGCTACAGCCGATTTATCCAGGGTCTCAAGAAGTCCGAGTGCGAGCTGGATCGTAAGATGCTCGCCGAGATCGCGGTCGTCGACCCCGGGGCCTTCGACGGTCTGGTTGAAATGGCCAGGAAGGCGGTCGGCTAGCTGAAAGGTCAGCGTTTTGAGCCAATCCTTTGCAGAACAGGTCGAGGACGTCCGCGCGGCGGCGCTGGAGGCGCTTGATGCCGCTGCCGGCCCCGAGGACGTGGAGAAGGCCCGCGTGGAATTCATGGGCCGTTCCCGCGGACGCCTCAAGGACCTCATGGGGCTCCTCAGGAAGCTCCCCGCCGAGGAGAAGAAGACCGCCGGTCGACTGGTCAACCAGCTCAAGAAGCAGCTGACCGAGGCCTTCGAGGTCCAGAAGAAGGGACGCTCCGGAGCCTTGGCGGCCGGCGCCGGCGTGGACCTCACCCAGCCGGCAGCCCGGCTGGAGGTCGGTCACGTACACCCCTTGACCCAGACCTTCGAGGAGCTCCAGGAGGTCTTCGGATCACTGGGTTTCAGCTGCGTCGAGGGGCCGGAGATCGAAACCGAGCACCACAACTTCGACGCCCTGAACATCCCCAGCGATCATCCCGCACGCGACAGCTTCGACACCTTCTTCCTGGACAGCGGCGGCCTGCTGCGCAGCCACACGTCGCCGACCCAGATCCGGGTCATGGAGTCGGGGCCGCCCCCGGTGCGGGTGATCGTGCCCGGCCGGGTCTACCGCCCCGACGCGGTGGACGCCACGCATCACTACTGTTTCCACCAGTGCGAAGGCCTGATGGTCGATGAGGACATCTCCTTCGCGGACCTCAAGGCCGTGCTGAACATGGCCATGGAGGGAGTATTCGGCCCGGGCACCCGCACCCGTTTCCGCCCGAGCTTCTTCCCCTTCACCGAGCCCAGCGCCGAAGTTGACGTGAGCTGCATCTTCTGCGGCGCCGAGGGCTGCCGGATATGCAAGAGGACCGGCTGGATCGAGCTGCTCGGCGCGGGCATGGTCGATCCCGCGGTATTCGAGGCGGTCGGTTACGACCCTGAGCGCTACACCGGCTTCGCCTTCGGCATCGGAGTCGAGCGCCTGGCGATGCTCAAGTACCAGATTCCCGACATCCGCATGTTCACCGACAACGACTTGCGCTTCCTGGAGCAGTTCTGATGAAAGCCAGCCTGGAATGGCTCAAGGAATACGTAGACTTCGACCTCGGCGCTGAGGAACTCGCCGAGAAGCTCACCATGGTGGGCTTTCCCTGCGAGGGTCTGGAGCAGGTGGGCGGCGACGCGGTCCTCGAGCTGGAGGTACCCTCCAACCGCCCCGACTGCCAGGGCATGATCGGCCTGGCCCGCGAGGTCGCGGTTGCTCTGGGCAAGGACCTCAAGGTCCCCGATGCGCCGCTGGAGAAGGGCAGCACCGCCACTTCCTCGCTGGCCGGGGTCAGCGTCGAAGACCAGGAGCTCTGCCCGCGCTACATCGCCAGGGTGATCAGCGGCGTCAAGATCGGCCCCAGCCCCGAGTGGATGCAGCGCCGCCTGGCCAGCATGGGCCTGCGCTCGCTCAATAACGTGGTGGACATCACCAACTACGTGCTCTTCGAAACCGGCCAGCCGCTGCATGCCTTCGACTACGACCTGCTCGGCGGCAACTCGATAATAGTGCGCCGCAGCAAGCCCGGCGAGGCTCTGCAACTCCTGGACGAAACCAAGGTCAAGCTGGACGGCAGCGAACTGCTGATCGCCGACGAAACCGGCGGGGTGGCGCTGGCCGGCGTCATGGGCGGCGCGCGCACCGAAGTGCACTCGGGCACCACCAACGTGCTGCTGGAGAGCGCCAGCTTCATGGCGACCGCAATCCGCCGCACCTCGCGGAAGTTCGGGATTACCACCGAGAGCAGCTACCGATTCGAGCGCACCACCGGATGGGACGGCGTGGAGTATGCCTCCAGGCGTGCCGCCGCGCTCATCCAGGAACTGGCAGGTGGTACGGTGGCCGCCGGCTCGATCGACGTCTTCGCCGAGCCTCCCGGGCAGCGCCAGGTAACCGTGCGCTACTGGCGAGTGGACAAGCTGCTCGGCCAGCGCATGGGCAAACACGTGATCCGCCGCATCCTCATGGACCTGGGACTGGAGAGCGCCTACGAGTCCGGCGAAGGCATCACCCTCCTGATTCCCCATTTCCGCCCGGACCTGACGCGCGAGATCGACCTCATCGAGGAAGTCGCTCGACACTACGGCTACGACCGGATCCCGGCCCAAACCGGACTGGACGTGAGGCTGCCGGTCAAGAGCCCCGCCGACGATGCCTGCCGCCGGCTGCGCAGCCGGCTGAGCCACATGGGCTTCAGCGAAACCGTTACGGTCAGCGTGCTTTCCAGGGAACAGGCCGAGGCTATCTGCCCCTGGCGCAGCGCCCGGCCCGCACTGGTGACCAACCCGCCGCGCGCCGACCGCAACATGCTCCGCCCCTCGCTACTGCCCTCGTTGCTCGAGGTCCGGCGGGTGAACCAGGCAGCCGGCAGGGCGGAGCTCTCGGTGTTCGACCTTGGTCGCGCCTACCTGGCGCGGCCGGACGGGTCGGTGGAAGAGCGCCGCCTGCTCTCGGCCCTGGACGACGGTTCGGACGCCGAGGCCAGCTTTGGCCGGCTGCGCGCCGTACTGGAGACCGCCACGGACCTCTTCAAAGACACCCGGGACCTGCGCGTCGACACCTCCGACCTGCCCTACATGCGGCCGGGCGAAAGCGCCAGGTTGTTCCTGGGCAACGAGTTCCTGGGGGTACTGGGGCGCCTCAACGACGAGCTGCGCGGAGCTTTCGACCTGCGCACCAGCCCGACCATGCTGGAGATCGACCTGGAGATGCTTATCGGCCGGGGGCTTGCCCGCGGCCAGGTCGCAGCCCTGCCGCGATTCCCGGGAGTGCGCCGCGACGTGGCCCTGGTCCTGGACGAGGCCGTCCGCTGGGCGCAGGTCGCGGAGTGCGTGAGCGAGGTTCCATGCGAACTGCGCCAGGACGTTGAGTTTCTCAACGTCTACCGCGGCAAACAGGCCGGCGCCGGCAGGAAGTCGCTGGCTTTCTCGGTCACCTACCGCTCGGCGGAACGCACGCTCACCGACGAGGAAGTCAACGAGGTTCACGGCAGCCTGGTGGAACACGTAACCGGAAAGCTGGGAGCCGAACTCCGGGCATGAGCGGCACGGAAGCGGCGGTGATGGAACGCAAGGCGACGCTCCGCGGGGAGATCAAGGCGCGGTTCGCGCAGCTTGCCCCCGGCAACCTGGAGGACCTCGCCGCCGCCTCGCGTTCCCGCCTGCGGGAGCTCGACGAATACCGCAGGGCCGGCAGCTACCTGTTCTACGCGGCGCTGAAAGACGAGCCCGACCTCGACGAGTTGATCGACGAAGCCCTCGCCGCGGGCAAGAACGTTTACCTTCCGCTGTGCCGTCCTGCGGACAACGAGATGGACGTGGTACGCATCGCCGACCGCAGGAAAGATCTGGTTCCCAGGCACTTCGGGATTCTCGAACCCCGCCCGGAACTGCCGGTGGCCGACCCCGCGGAAATTGACCTGGCGGTCCTGCCCGGCCGGGCCTTCGACCGCCAGTGCCGCCGCCTCGGACGCGGCCGCGCGTACGTTGACCGGTTCCTGACCCGCAACGAAGGGCGGCTCTTCAGCGTTTCGCTGGCCGCCGGCTTCCAGCTCGTCAGGGAAGTCCCGGTCAACGAGTACGACCGTCCGGTGAACGCGGTCATCACCGAGTCCGAGGTCATCCGCGCGGAAGCGGAGTAGCCGCGGATGGACCTGGGGCGCTACCTCCGCGAGGAACTCGTTAAGCTCGAGCTCGAAAGCCGGCCCCGGCCCCTGCCCGAATCGGTGGAACCCTCCCCGCAGGCGCTCGAGCGCCATCGCTGGCACCTCAAGGAGAGGGTCTGCCAGGAACTCGCGGCGCTGTTCAGTGCCAGTGGCGAAATCCGCAACGAGCACAAGTTCTACCTGGACCTCGTCAACCGCGAGAAGAAGGCCAGCACCGCGCTCGGCCAGGGCCTGGCCGTGCCCCACGTGCGCAGCATGCAGCCGCGCAAGCTGGTGCTGTGCTTCGCCCGTTCCCGCCAGGGCGTCGACTACTTCAGCCCCGACAAACAACCGGTACACCTATTCTTCGGGGTGGCGGCCCCCAGCTACGACGACAAGGTCTACCTGCGCATCTACAAGTGGCTGGCGCACGCCTTCAACCGCGAGGAATGGCTGCGCGACGCGCTGATGACCGCCGAGCAGCCCGGCGAGATCATCCGCACGATCAAGAGCCTGCGAGGCTGAAGATGTCGAGGACTGCCTCACCGTGAAACAGGACGGACAACGCAACCGGCTTCTCGCGCTCCTGGCGATGCCGGCGCTGCGCATCCCGCTGTTCCTGGCCGCAACCATCGGCCTGTCGATATACGCCATGTACTCCTGCCAGGAACAGATGCGCACCATGAAGCTGATGCGCCGGCGGCACACCAGCTTCATTCGGCTCCTGGCGCAGACGATCTCGGAACAGGAGAAGATGCCGGTTTCGCTGGGGGCACTGGCAACCCCGGGAGCCGGGGCCGCGGAACACTCAAGGATCGAGGAGGTCTTCCTGCGCCACTTCGCCGACCTCGAGGAGTTCACGCGCTTCGCAAGCCCCGAGGCCGCAAGCCTCGAGCGCCTCGGGAACATTGGCGTCTGGCGCGCACCGCACGGGAAGCCCGACGACGGCCAGGAAATAGCCTGGGAGGGCTACATCTTTCGCATGGAGCCCGGAGAAGGGGACACTCGTGACTTCGCGATCTTCTCCTGGCCGCTGGAGGCCGGGCCGGCGCGACTCACGCTGGCCTACATATCCACGGACCCCGCCAGCATCTACTACACGGTAGCAGGCCGCTACACCGGCCCCGGCAAGGGCCCCAGGGTCGCAGACCTCGGCGAGGCACCCTTCGAGGGCCGCATATTCATCCTTCCCCCGGACTCGGCCAGCGAATCGGCTGAGGACTTCCGGGCCCGCGCCGCCGAGACAGATGGCCGCATCTGGGCCGTCGAGAAGCTGCACGTGCTGCCCGAGAGCTACGAGTAGCATCCGGCCGCCCGTTGTCCCGGCGCGCCCGGCACAACTTCTCTGTCTGGTCTCAAGAAGCTGCAGGGTCAAAGGATAGGAGGGCAGGCCCGCGCTGCGCTTCTCTGAGGTCGGCAGAAGACAGCCGTAACGTTCGCAGTGACTTGCAGGAGCTCTTCCGGTTGAAGAGACTGTTCCCAGACAGGAGGGCGCACCGTGCCGGAAGACCGCGAAGTCCACGCCGTCAGGAAACTCCGCCAGGCCTACGACATCCTCAAGAGCGAGATCCACAAGGTCATAATCGGTCAGGACCAGATCATCGACCAGATCCTGATCGCCATCCTGGCCCGCGGTCACGGCCTGGTGGTCGGGGTTCCGGGGCTGGCCAAGACCCTGATGGTCTCGACCATCGCCGAGGCCCTGGCGCTGAGCTTCCGGCGCATCCAGTTCACGCCCGACCTGATGCCCTCGGACATAACCGGCACCGAGGTGATCGAAACCGACGACGGCGGCAGGCGCAGCTTCCGCTTTCTCCAGGGCCCGATCTTCGCCAACATCGTTCTCGCCGACGAGATCAACCGCACGCCGCCCAAGACCCAGGCGGCGCTGCTCGAGGCCATGCAGGAGCGCCAGGTCACCAGCGGCGGGAAGCGCTACGACCTGCCCGGGCCGTTCTTCGTTCTCGCCACGCAGAACCCCATCGAGCAGGAGGGCACCTACCCGCTGCCCGAGGCCCAGCTCGACCGCTTCATGTTCAACCTGTACATCGACTACCCCACGCGCGACGAGGAGCGCGAGATAGTCCGCAGCACCACCTACGACCGCGAGACCAGTCTCCAGGAGGTGCTGACCGGGTCCGACATCCTGGCCCTGCAGGGGCTGGTCCGCAAGGTCCCGGTCTCCGACCACGTGATCGACTACGCGCTCAATCTCGTCAGGGCCACGCGCCCCGCCGACGAGTCCGCCCCGGATTTCATCAAGGAGTGGCTCTCCTGGGGTGCCGGGCCGCGCGCAGCGCAGTGCCTGATTCTCGGCGCCAAGGCCCAGGCGATCCTCGCCGGCCGCTTCGCGGCCGAGAGCCAGGACGTGCGCAGCGTGGCCCTCCCGGTTCTGCGCCACCGCATCTTCACGAACTTCAACGCCGACAGCGAAGGCGTGAGCGCCGCGGACATCGTCAAGCGCCTGGTCGAGGAAGTCTCCGAACCGGGGCCGGAAGACTACAGGTAATCGCCGAAACGCCTCGCATGATCGAAAAAGGCTGTCGGCCGACCTCCGCCGCCGCGCAGCTCCTCATCCTCATCACGCTCTCGCTCATGGGCTTACGCGACCCCCGTTGATGCCGGCCTGATTCTCGCGAAAAGAGTGTTGACATCTGTGCGCTTTGCGCTACAAAGTACAGTGTGCAAAGTAAGGGCCGATGTAGGAGAAGAACGATGGAACAGGAGCAGGATGGGGGGGACGCACAGATGGACGCCGTGCAGACCATACAGCAGGTCCGCTCGGCCGCCGAGAAGTTCCGCGAGGAACCCGGGGACCTCAAGAGCGGCCTGCCGATGGCTTCCTGGGGGCTGATCAGCGTCAGCGGGTTCGCGGTCATGCAGGTGCTCTTCACAAAAGGCATCGGCAGCGCCTGGGCCTACTACGCAGTGGGCGGCGGCATAGGGGTGACCGGGGCTCTGGCCCAGCTGGCCATTTCCATGGCGGTGGGCAGGCCCAGGAAGAGCTTCTTCGATCGCGTGGTCGGAAGCATCTGGATGTACCAGGCCCTGGCCATGGGCTCGGTGGGTTTCCTGGCCATGCTGTCGAAATCGGGCGGTCTGGTCCTGCCCGCCTGCGTCATGCTGATGCTCGCAGCCGGGTACGGGATCATGGGCGTGGTCATCGCCAGGAAGTACTTCTCCGCCCTGGGCCTGGTCGGCTTCGGCCTGGCCTACGCGATTGCCGCCTGGCCGGCCTACTGGCCGCTGGGTTTCGCCGGCATCCAGGCTGCCGGCCTGTTGCTGCCCGGGCTCTGGATCATAATCGGGGCGAAGAGATGCCCGAAGACTTCAACGACCTGATCGCCTCGCCGGCCCGCCTGCGGATCTGCGCGGCGCTGGGCAGCGCCGGGGAGGCCAGCTTCAGCGAGTTGAAGGAGGCCACCGGGCTCACCGACGGCAATCTGGTCACTCACATGCTGCGCCTGGAGAGCGGCGGCCTGGTCCGTTCTCAGAAGGGCATGCTCGGGGGGCGGAAGAACACGCTCTACCGCCTGACGGCTGAGGGGTCGGACGCGCTCCTGACCTTCCTGTCGTGGGCGGAGGAATCGGCGAAGGCACTCAACGGCAAAGGCGGAGCGGCGTGGGGCAAGTGAACCGCACGCGCCGCTGACTTCAAGACTCTAGCAGGCCGTTGAAAAAAGTGCCATTGGCACCGAGCCTGAGAGAGGAGAGAGTAGACCGCCCTTCGACACGAGCTCAGGGCCTCTCTATGGAAGAGCCTTGAGCGCAGTCGAAAGGCAGGAGAGGCAAGTGCCGCGATCTCGCGGTCTATGTCCTGCAATGTGAAAGAATCCACGGCTCTCCTTTCTACTTTCACCTTTCTCCTGCTCTGCAGGCCGTTCTTCAACGGCCTACTAGGACAATGCGAAGAGGAGAAACCGATGAGACCAGATGGATCATCTGGCGCGCGGGCATCGCCGGGCAGACATGGAGGCAGGAATGCCCTCCTGGACATCACGGTCTTCGAGTCTCATCAACAAGGCGAACAAGCGGCCGGAAAGGTTCTGAAAAGCCGGCCGAAAGCACTGCGGAACAACCCCTTGCGCTTCGGACTGAGCGACCGGGCGAACTCCCGCACATTTTTGAATGCGAGTGCACTTCCGCGGCATCTGCTGGTACGTAGACTGGAGGTGGTGGTTTGCGGGCAGGAGTCGCGGCATTGAGCAGGACGGCAGCAGTCACTGAACGCCGCCAGGTCGAGGAACTCCTCGACTTGCGCGAGGTGGCCTATTCCGTGGCCTGCCGCACGCTCGGCAGGCACGAGGGCGCCGATGACGCGGTGCAGCTCGCCTACCTCAATGCCGTGCGCTTCCTGCGGCGGGGCCGGGCCCCCGCCAACCTCCGGTCCTGGTTCATGAGCGTGCTGATCAACGCCGCCCGGGAGCAATCCCGCGGCGAGGCGCGCCGCAGGCGGAGGGAAGCGATGCTGGATGCTCGCACGGAAGACGATTCGCGACCGAACCCCGAGACACTCGAGCTTCTGAGCCGCTCCGTAAACGCGCTGGCCGAGGACCAGCGCCTGGCGATCGCATTGTGCTACGAGCAGGGCTTCACGCAGCGCGAGGCGGCCGAGGCGCTGGGCGTGCCCCCGGGCACGCTCTCGACGCACGTCAACCGCGGCCTGGCGCGCCTGCGCGAGATCATGACCCGGTCCGGCCACACGCTCGCACCCGCGGCGGTCGCCGCCGGCCTGGCCCAGGCCCCGAAAACCGGCGCGCCGGCGGGACTGGCCGCAGCCGTCGAGAGCATCGTCAGGACCGGGGTGCTGCCGGCCGCGGCCGCGGTCAAGGCGGCGTCCGCCGGCGGGATCGCCGCGGCGATCGCCGGGCTGTCGTTCTTCTGGAAGCTGCTGGGCGGCATTTCCCTGGCCGCACTGCTGGGGCTCGGGACCTTCGGCGCGCTGCGCTTCGGCGGCCTGCCGGCCGCCAATCCCGGCGCGCCGGTCAAGACCGACCATACCGGCGCGCGGATCAGCGGGAGGGTCCTGGACCACGACAACAAGCCGGTCCCCGGCGTGAAGATACAGCTGGCCGTGCAGCCGATGCGTCAGCAGACGGCATGGAAAGCAATCGTCTCGGGCGACGACGGTTCCTTGTCCGGCACGATCCCCAGGCAGGGCGCCCTGACCCTGTCAAAGATCGACCTGGGCGATAACGGCGGCCTCTTCCTGACCGACTTGTCCGGTGACGTGGAACTTGTCGGCACAAGCTTCGAACTGAAGCGCGATGCCCGGGGCTGCGCGCGCATTGAAGTCCGACTCGGCCCGCCCAGCGCGGTGATAACCGGCACGATTACCGACGAGGAGGGGAAGGGCCTGGCCGGGGCCACGGTGCAGCTGGGCTTGAGCGCCGCCGCCTTTTCGAGGAACCGTGAGGATCTTCTTGTCAGACTCACCGGCGGTGTGTTCCAGCCCGTGGCGAAGGGTGTCACGGACGCCGAAGGCGTCTACCGGATCGGCGTTCCGCCCGGGAAGTACTCAATCAAGTCGGTGATCCCCCCGAAGGGCTCGCAGGCCTACTTCGAGAAGCCGCCACACTTCCGTTACGGGGTCAGGGTCCGGCGCGGGGACACGGGCCGGCTGCACGCCCCGATGCGCGCCGGCGGCGGTCTGGAACTCACCGTGCTGGGCCCCGACGGCAAACCCTTGTCCGGCGCCACCGTAAGGAACGCCAGCGTCCGCAGGGAATCCTGGATGCGCGACTACGAACCCGTCGGCGCGGAAGGAAAGATCAGTATCCGGGGGCAGAAGCCGGGCAAGAACGTTTACAACTTCAGGCCCCCCGAGGGCTCGGGCCTGGCGCCGCTGCGGCTCACGTTGCAGGTCGGGAAGGGCCGGGTAGTCACCCGGACCGTAACGCTTCACAAGGGGGCCGTCCTGCGCGGCCGGGTCCTGGACCGGGCAGGCAAGCCGGTAACCAGTATTCAGGTTGGCGTGGCTATTGCCGGCAGGTTCGAAGTGGATGCGGAGGGCCGCTTCGAGATTCGGGGGCTGCCCACCGGACGGGTGCGTCCGTATCTGCGGGCAGAAGGGGACCCCTTCCCGCTGCCTTTCCTGCAGTTCGCCTCCGGCACCGCCCCGCTCGTGGAAGTCGTAGCCGGCGGAGAGTTCCGGTGTGATCTGCACGTCCGGCGGCTGAAGCCGGCAACCCTGACCGGGCGGATCACCGATCACCAGGGCCGGCCGGTCCCCGGGGTCCGGGTCTCGGCGGTGGACTTCCGGGACAGGCGGCCGCTCGGGGACCGTCCCTCGCCGGCGCTCACCGGCGCCGACGGGCGCTACCGGATTTCGAACCTCCTTCCAGGGAAGGTTACTTTTGGGATAGTGCCTCCGGACAACCGCGCGCTGGGCGTTTACGGTAGCTTCAGCAACTCCGTCCAGATCACGCTGCGGGAGGGACCGGCCAACAAACACGATTTGCAGCTGAAGCCGGCCACGGTCGTCAGGCTCCTGCTGCGCGACGAGGACGGCCGACCGGTGCCGGGTGTGAAGGCCCAGGCGATGGACATGCGCCGCGACAAGAACGGCCACGGCGGTCACGGTAACGGCTGGCAGGAACCCAGCGACTCGAATGGCGTCGTCCTCCTGCGCCTGGACCGCGGACACAAGTTCAAGCCGGGCGTGAAGAGGGTGCTGGAACTGAAGCCCGAACCGGGCCAACCGCTACTGGCGCCCGCGGAGATCGAACTCGAACCGCGCCACGGCCAGTTCCTCGAACAGGTGGTCACGGTCAAACCGGGGACCACGTTGGCCGGGAGGGTGGTCGACGAGCACGGCAAGCCCGTGCCCGGGGCAGAGGTGGCGGTCAACACCGCCGAGAGGTTCGACCGATGGGGCAAGCGGTTGTCGTACCACGAATCATCCGGCAATCGTAGTGTCATCAGTAGCCGTATCGGCAAGTTCAGCTTCGCAAACGTCTCCCCCGGCAAATACGTTCTGGGAGCCCGGCTGACGGGCGACGACGACCGTCTTCTGGTTTCCCCAGAACCCCTGCGCCTGGAGGTCACCGGCAAGGGGCGGGTCGATAAGAAGCTGGTCATGCGCACCGGCGGCTGCGCCGCCGGCTGGGTCCATTCCCACGACGGCAGGAAGGTCCGGGCCACGGTAGGCTACAGCCAGCCGGGACAGAAGGGCCGAAACTTGGACGGCTACCGGGGAAGCACTCATCCCAAGTGGGGCAGGAAGTACCGCGTCGGCCCGCTGCTCCCCGGCCGCTACCGGTTGCACGTGACGTTCTGGAAGAAGATCATCAAGCATGGATCGCCGGGCCAGACCCAGGACCGCGGCCAGGAAAAGCTCGTGCCCGAGGTCTACGTCGAGATCAAGCCCGGCCGGACCGTCGAGCGTGACATCAAGCTGCTCAAGAAACCGCGCGGCAAGCGGGAAGGAGATGGCCGTGAAGTCTTCTAGACGACTGGCACTCATTGCCGGCCTGGCGGCCTGCGCGCCGCTCTGGACGGTGCATTCCGGCGCCGCCGAACCCGGGGAATACCGGGAGGTGCTCCTCGAGGCCTGGCAGGCGGTGCGACTGACCGAACAGCGCCTGGCAGTAGACCTCGGCGCCCGCAAGGCGAAGTTGAACGGCAGGTTCACACTGAAGGCGCAGCGCGCGGCGGCGAAGACCGTATTCGGCTTCCCGCTCGCACCCGGCCAGGAAGCCTGCCGTGTGAGCTGCGACGGCATCGCGCTGAAGGCGATCCCCTACGTGCGTCAGGCGAAGACCGGGCCGGCCACCCGTAAGCCTCATGCCGGCGACATCAAGGCCTGGGAGCGGCACCGGAAGGCGGAGCGAAAGAAACAGGCCGCACGGCACCGGGGCTCCACCGTGAAGAACGAGCTGAGCCGGCTGATGGCCCGGAGTTCCTACCAACGTCACCGCCAGGCCTGGCAGGCGCACGAGATCGCCTTAACGGCCGGCCAGACGCGCACAGTGCAGGTGAGCACGACGATCCTGCCCTACCAGCTCGCCGACCACGCCAGGCACGGCCCCTGCTACGCGTTCCGGTTCCCGATCCGCCTGGGGCGCATCTGGGCCCGGCCGGCCGGGAAGCTGGAAGTAACCGTCACGCTCGGGGAGGACGTGGACCCCGGGGACGTGATCCTGACCCGCCCCCCGGGCGTCAAGCGCGCGGGACGCAAGATCACGCTGAAGCTCGACGGCAGGATCCCGACCGAGGACCTCATCGTGGTACTCAAGGGCAAGCTCCCGGAGAAGAAACCCAGGCCTGCGAAGGAGCCCCCGCGACCGAAGCGCGCCGGGAACTCCGGACCGCAGAAGAAGACCGGCAAGGAGCCGGAAGCGTTCTAGCCGAGCACCTGCTTGGCGCGCCCCACGAGGTACAGCGAACCGGTGACCGCGACCAGTCCCCGGGTGCCCGCCGCTGCGGTCGCCCGGGCCAGCGCCCTGTTCATGTCCCGGATCGCGACAACGCGTCGGGCGCCGCAGTTCCTGGCCAGTCGCGCAAGTTCGCGCGGCTTCAGCGCGCGCGGGTTGCCGCTGTGCGTGGCCACCAGAATGCCGGCCCGCGGCGCGATCACCTCCAGCATGCCCGAGACGTCCTTGTCCGCCGCACAGGCGAAGACTGCCGCGAGCGGCGCCCGGGCGGGGAACTCCTCGTCCAGGGCGGCGACCAGTTTCATCATCGAGTCGACGTTGTGCGCACCGTCGAGGACCAGCGGCACCGGCCGGCGGCGGGCGACCTCGAAACGGCCCGGCCAGCGCGCCCGCTCGAGCCCCTCGCGAACCGCGCGAACCGGCAGCCGGAAGCGCCCGCGCCCGGCGGCGATCTCCATGGCCGTCACGGCCACGGCGGCGTTATCCAGCTGGTGCGCGCCCAGGAGCTTCACCCTGAGATCTCGATAGGTCCGCTTCGGCGTGCGCAGGGTCATGAACCGATGCGAGCCGGGCTCGCGGCCTCCGGGTTCGAAACCGAAGTCCCGGCCGAGCACCAGCATCTCACCGGCGCGGGCGTTGCGCGCTTCCCTGCGGATGGAGCGCAGGGCCTCGGTCTTCTGCCGGCCGACCACCACCGGTACGCCCCGCTTGCAGATGCCGCCCTTCTCGCCGGCGATCGCCGCCAGCGAGCGGCCCAGTTGCGCGCCGTGGTCCATGCTCACGGCGGTAATCACCGAGACCAGCGGCTCGACGATGTTGGTCGCGTCCAGCCGGCCGCCCATGCCGACCTCGATCACTCCGAGATCGATCCCGCGACTCGCGAAGATCTGGAAGGCCAGGTGCGTCAGCGCCTCGAAGTACGTGAGCCGGCGCTCGCCCGGCGCGGCGCGCACCGCCTGGTAGTCGGCCAGGCACTTCGAGAGCGTCCCGGCCAGCAGGCCCCTCGAGACCATCCGCCCGTCCAGTCGTATCCTCTCGCGCAGGTCGACCAGGTGCGGCGAGCTGTAGGTCCCGGTGGTCATCCCCGCCGCGCGCGCGATGGCCTCGCAGAACGCCGCGGTGGAACCCTTGCCCTTGGTGCCGGCGATGTGCACGCTCCGGAACTGCCGTTCGGGGTGGCCCAGTCGCCCGGCGAGCATGCGGATGCGGTCGAGGTTGAAGACCTTGCGCGCCGCCCTGCGGAGCGGCTCGCGCTCGAAATTGACGAAGCCGTTGAGGTATTCGAGAGCTTCGGCGTAATTCATGGCCGTCCTAACCACAGGACCAGGGCGGCACAGAGATCCTCCGGGATCTCACCAATCCACAGATCCGGACAACCAGCCGTGTGTTCATGCGATGAGTACAAGGGATTCTCTATGCCTCTGTGCCTCTGTGCCTCTGTGCCCCTGTATTCCTGTGGTAAGACGCAGCCGGCAGGCCGCTTCTCAACGGCCTGCTAGCCGCGAACCGCGTCGAAGACCCGTTTCGCCTCGCTGAGCAGCCCCTTCATCTTCGAAAGCGGCAGCATGTTGGCTCCGTCGCACTTGGCCTCGTCCGGGGCGGGATGGGTCTCCATGAAGAGCCCGTCGACCCCGGCCGCCACCGCGGCCTTGACCAGCGCCGGAGCGAACGCCCGCTCGCCGCCGGAGCTCTCGCCCCCGGCGCCGCCGCCGGGCAGTTGCACGGAGTGCGAGCCGTCGAAGACCACCGGGTAGCCGTACTTCTTCATCACCGCCAGACCGCGAATGTCAACGACCAGGTTGTTGTACCCGAAGCTGGTGCCCCGCTCGGTGAACATCACGTGGTCGTTGTCGGTGCTGCGCACCTTGTCGGCGGCGTTGCGCATGTCCCAGGGGGCCATGAACTGCCCCTTCTTGACGTTGACCGGCAGTCCGGTCTCGCCGCAGGCAACCAACAGGTCAGTCTGGCGGCAGAGGAACGCCGGCACCTGAAGGATGTCCACGACCTGCGCGGCCAGGCGGGCCTCCTCGGGAGTGTGCACGTCGGTCAACACCGGCACGTCGTACTTCTCACGCACGGCGGCGAGCATCTCCAGGCCCGCGCCGATGCCCGGCCCGCGAAAGCTCTTCACCGAGGAGCGGTTGGCCTTGTCGTAGCTGGCCTTGAAGACGTAGGCCACCTCCAGCTCCTCGCAGATCTTCTTCAATCGCCCGCAGATCCTGAACACCAGATCGCGGCTCTCGAGCACGCAGGGCCCCCCCAGCAGGAACAGGCGGTCCCTGCCGAGCACGACGCCGCGCACCTTGATGGAACGAGCCATGGCTCTCTCCTCCTCCGGCCGCGCGAATTATAGGTGGCCGGCCCGGCGGCGACAAGGCGACGGGCAGCTCCGGCGGGCTTTTCCTCACTGGAAGCCGGAGGCGATGCCGGTAACATCTCCCCCCGGAAGGGACCCCTCTATGAGCAAGCCCAAGGCCCTGATGTGCTGGTCGAGCGGCAAGGATGCCGCCTGGGCCCTGCACGTCGCCCGGTTGAGGAACGACGTCCAGTTCGTCGGCCTGCTGACGACCATCACGGAGACGTACGGCCGGGTCTCGATGCACGGGGTGCGCGAGGAGATACTGGAAGCCCAGGCGGAATCCGTGGGCCTGCCGATAACCAAGGTCTACATCCCGTCGCCGTGCCCCAACGAGCTATACGAGGACAAGATGCGCGCGACTCTCGGCGCGGCCCTCTCGCGCGGCGTGACCCGGGCGGTCTTTGGAGACCTCTACCTGGAGGATATCCGCGAGTACCGGACGGCCCAGCTGGCACGGGTCGGCATGCAGCCGGTCTTCCCGCTGTGGGGAATGCCCACCCGCAAGCTGGCGGCGGAGATGATCGCCTCCGGACTGCGGGCGCGCCTCACCTGTCTCGACTCCAGGAAGGTCCCGGCCGAACTGGCCGGCGCCGAGTTCGGCAACCAGCTGCTCGCGCGCCTGCCCGCAGGGGTCGACCCCTGCGGCGAGAACGGCGAGTTCCACAGTTGCTGCCTGGACGGCCCCATGTTCGGCAAGCCCGTCAGGGTGGAAGTCGGCGACGTCGAGGAGCGCGACGGCTTCGTCTTCACGGACCTGAAGCTGATCGGGGCCGCCGAAACCTGCGAAGCCTGAAGAGAGGAACGGAAAGGAGGCCGGGCTTGGCCGAAAAGCGCGACAAGTACGAGAACCCCCTGGTGGAACGCTACTGCTCGAAGGAAATGAGCAGGCTGTTCTCGCCGGACGTGAAGTTCCGCACCTGGCGGCGGCTCTGGATAGCCCTGGCCGAGGCCGAGAACCAGTTGGGCCTGGGCGTGAGCAAGGCGCAGATCGCCGAGATGAAGCGCTTCGCCGACCGGATCAACTACCGGGTCGCCGAGAAGTTCGAGCGCGAACTGCGCCACGACGTGATGAGCCACGTACACGCCTTCGGCAGGCAGGCTCCCAAGGCCGCGCCGATCATCCACCTGGGGGCGACCAGCTGCTTCGTGGCCGACAATGCCGACCTCGTGATCATGCGCGAGGCGCTCAAGCTCCTCCTGGGCCGACTGGCGGACGCCGCGAGCGCCCTGGCGGCATTCTGCCGCAAGTACCGCAAGCTGCCGGTGCTGGGACTCACGCACCTGCAGCCCGCGCAGGTCACCACCGTCGGCAAGCGTGCCACGCTCTGGCTGCAGGACCTGCTGCTGGACGCCGCCGAGATAGAGCGACGGCTCGATGAACTGCCCTTCAGGGGCGCCAAGGGCGCCACCGGCACGCAGGCCACGTTCCTGCAGCTGTTGGGCAGCAGCGCCAGAGTCAGGCGGCTCGAGAAGCTCGTCGCCGGGAAGATGGGGTTCAAGAAGGTGCTGCCCGTCACCGGACAGACCTACACGCGCAAGATCGACAGCATGGTGATGACCGCGCTTGCCGGCCTCGGAGAAAGCGCCGCCAAGTTCGGCAACGACGTGCGCATCCTGGCACACCGCAAAGAGATGGAAGAGCCCTTCCGCAAGAAGCAGATCGGCAGCTCGGCCATGGCCTACAAGCGCAACCCCATGCGCTCGGAGCGCATGTGTGGCCTGGGGCGCTGGCTGATCGCCGCGGCCAGCGCCGCCCCCCAAACCGCGTCCGTACAGTGGATGGAGCGCACTCTGGACGACTCGGCGCCGCGCCGCATGTACATCCCCGAATGCTTCCTGGCCGCCGAAGCCCTCGCCATCCTGTGGGCCGATGTGGCCGGAGGGCTGGTGGTCTACCCCAGGACCATTCGCAAGAACCTGGCCGGCGAGCTGCCGTTCATGGCCACCGAGGAGATACTCATGGCCGGCGTGCAGGCCGGCGGCGACCGCCAGGAGCTCCACGAGGTCATCAGGAAGCACTCCCAGGCGGCGGCAAGACGCGTCAAGGCCGAGGGCGGAGACAACGACCTGATCGACCGCCTGGAACGCGACCAGGCCTTCTCCGCGGTTCGCAGCCAGCTCAAGGGGGCAGTAAGGGCCGAGCGCTACGTTGGCCGCGCTCCCGAGCAGGTGACCGAATTCCTGCGAGATGTGGCCTCTCCTGCCATGCGCAGGCTGTCCAGATACCGCGCAGGACGGGCGGAAGTGCGGGTTTGAATACCCTCTGAGGACAGTGATCCGCGTGGAAAACCTGTTCATACTCCCGCTTGCACTTTGTGCCCTGCCTCTGAACGCCGGAATGGACGTGATAGAGGCTGTTAAAAGTCTGTGTACAACCATCAGTTCAGGTTGATTGCTTGGGGAATACCTGTTGAAAAGCCGTAAGAAAGTCGCGCGGAAAGCCGGAGGTCAGGAACGCGCGAGGAAGGCGTTACCTGTGCGTACCTCCCCCTCACGTGGAAAACTTGTTCAAACAGAACAACCCCTGTGGGGAAAACCGGTGTATGAGTCGGACCTCGCGCAACTTCTTGATCTGGCTGTAGTTGAGGACCTCGGCGGGGGAGACCTGACTTCTAAGGCTGTTGTGCCCAAGAGTTTGCGCGTCAAGGGCCACTACGTTGCCAAGGCTCCGGGGACAATCGCAGGCATTGGCGTCCTGGAACCCGTTTTTCGGCGTTTCGGCCGCGGAGTAAAGCTGCAGGGACTGGCAAGGGACGGCGCCCGAGTCAAGGCCGGAAGGCGCCTCGCAGCCATCGAGGGCCCGGCCAGGACGGTGCTCGCGGGCGAACGCCTGAGCCTGAATCTCCTCTGTCACCTTTCGGGAGTGGCCACCCTGACCGCGAGCTTTGTGGAAAGAACCACGGGCACTCGCGCGCGCATCTTCGACACGCGCAAGACCACGCCTGGCATGCGCATGTTGGAGAAGTACGCGGTACACTGTGGCGGCGGAGCCAATCACCGCATCGGGCTCTTCGATGCGGTGCTGATCAAGGACAACCACCTCGCGATGGTCGGCTCCTCGCCGGCCGAGGCCGTACGCCGCGCGAAGGCCACAACGCACCAGCCTGTTGAAGTCGAAGTCACCGATCTTGGCGGTCTGGAGGAAGCGGTCTCAGCCGGCGCTGACATTGTGATGCTGGATAACTTCACGCCGGCACGCGCCAGGCGCGCGGTCACACTGGCCAGAAAGCTGGCGCGAAAGCGCGGCCGCGCCGTGGAAGTCGAGATATCGGGAGGCATAAACCTCAAGACCGTGAGGAAGTTCGCCATTGGCAATCCCGATCGGATCAGCGTCGGAGCGCTTACTCACTCGGCCCCCGCGCTGGACATTTCGTTGCAACTGGAGAAGGCCTGATGCAAACCAGATCGCTGGGCGGGACGGGGCAGGAAGTCACGGTAATCGGGTACGGAGCCATGCAGTTGCGGGGCCCGGACAGCATGAAGGGCCCCCGCATCACCGAGGACCGCGCCGGAGATGTCCTCAACGCCGTTCTGGACGCGGGCATCAACGTGATCGACACCGCCCGGGCCTACGGCCTGAGCGAAGAGCGCATAGGCCGTCACGTATCGCACCGCCGCAGCGAGTACGTGCTGGCCACCAAGAGCCACTGCGATGGCGGCTGGACCGAAGCCAACCTGCGCCGCGAACTCGAGACCAGTCTCGAATTGCTCAAGACCGACCACGTGGACGTTCTGCAGCTTCACAACCCCACGCCCGCCGAGGTCCGCGAGGGGCAGCTGGTCGACGCCCTGCACGGGCTGCGCGAAGAGGGCCTGACCCGCTCCATCGGGATCTCCACCTTCCTGCCCGAGGTAATGGAGTTCATCGAGATGGGGGTTTTCGAAACGTTCCAGTTCCCCTACGCCTGCCTGCAGCAGAGGCACCGCGAAGCCATGGAACGTGCCGCAGCAGCCGGTGCCGGGATCATCGCCCGCGGCGCGGTGAGCTGGGGCGGCCCCCGGGTCGAGGGCGCCAGGAGCTTCATAGTATCGCTCTGGGAGCGCGCGGGTCTGGACGAGGTCCTGGGTGACCTCTCGCCCGGCGAGCTGCTGATTCGCTGCGCGATCTCGCACCCCGACTGCCACACCAACGTGATCGGCAGCACATCGCCCGAGCATATCCGCGAGAACGTCGCCGCGGCCCGCAAGGGCCCCCTTCCGGAGGCGCTTCTCGAGGAGATCACCGGCCGCGTGAAGGCGGCCAGCCAGGCCATTCTCAGGGAGAGGGAAGCGCGGGAGAAGGAGAACTAGAAGCCGGCATGCCACACGCAGGCACGCGCAAGCGGCCGCCGTGCAGCTACATAGCAGGCCCTGTGGCCGTATATCCCGGCGGAGAATAACCCGCCTGCCAGCTTTCCCTGCAATTGGCCCCGTTCTCTGCTATAATGCTCCGCGTTCATGCAAGTTCTATAGGGGAGGTGCTAATTGGCCAAGGCCAAAGTCGTCGTCGTAGGCAGCAGCAATACCGATCTGACCATGCCCTGCTCGGAGCTCCCGGGTCGCGGGCAGACCGTTCTGGGCGGGGATATCTACCAGGCGGGCGGCGGCAAGGGCGCCAATCAGGCCGTGGCCGCCGCACGCGCCGGTGCGCACGTGACCCTGGTGGCCGCAGTTGGCGACGATGACTTCGGCAAGGCCGCGGTCGCCAGCCTCAAGAACGAAAAGGTCGAGACCAGGCACATGGCCGTCAAGAAGGGCAAGACCAGCGGCGTCGCGCTGATTCTCGTCGAAAACGGCAGCGGCGACAACCAGATAGGGGTATCATCCGGCGCCAACGCCCACCTCACTCCGGGGGACGTCGACAAGGCTTCGGCCGCCATCAAGAAGGCCGACCTCCTTCTCCTGCAGCTCGAGGTGCCGGTACCGGCCGCAGCCCGCGCCGCGAGCATCGCCAAAAAGGCCGGAGTCCCGGTACTGCTCAATCCCGCACCGATGCCGGCACACCCGCTGCCCCGTGCTTTCATGAGCAGCATTGACTTCCTGGTTCCCAACCAGGGCGAACTGGTACGAATGGCCGGCAAGGCCTCCGAGCGCATGGCTGCCGAGCGCCTCTTCCGCGCGGGCATGAAGGCCCTGGTGGTCACCCTGGGATCCAAGGGCGCCCGGGTGATCACCCCGGACGGCATCGAACCGGTACCGGGCTTCCGGGTGCGGGCCATCGACACCGTCGGGGCCGGTGACTGCTTCTGCGGGTACCTGGCCGCCGGCCTGGCCGAGGGCAAGAAGCTCGAGGACGCCGCGCTGCTTTCGTCGGCTGCAGCCGCGGTTTCAGTGACCTCGCGCGGCGCCCAGCCGAGCATGCCCAAGCGCAGCGCGGCACAGAAGCTGGCCAAGACCGCCGCCAACCGCCGCAGCCGCAAGAGACGCTGATCTCGCGGGCCGGGAGTTCCGCAACCACGAGAAGACGCTGAGGCCGCTCCCTGAGAGATCGGGGACGGGGCTTCTGACGTGCCCGCTGGCCCGGCCGTCAACCTGCCTTCGTGCGCCTTGCAGCTCGCCGGGACGAGCTGTATGATTGCGGGTCATCCAGCAGCTCCCAGGGGGGCAGACGAGATGCACCGCTATCACCGGCGCACACCCGAAGGCCGCGTTGAGCGCTGCAGCACCTGGTGCCGCAACGTTCTCTGGCTGCACAAAGTCTTCTAAGCCGCCGCGCCACGGCCTGCTATCGCTTTCCGAACTCGATGACCAGCTCCGACTCGAAAGGAGATCCCGAGGTGTCAAAGGCTCCCGAACTGACCGACAGGCTCAAGGGTAAGACCGTCCCGCACATCGGCGTGCTGAACAAGGAAGAACTCATCGCCATAATGGACCTTGGCGACTGGTTCCGCGACAACCGCTCCGACCCCACCTACGCCACGCTGCTGCAGGGCCGCTGCCAGAGCCTGATCTTCGTGTACCCCTCGACGCGCACCCGCCTGGGCTTCGAGACCGCCTTCGCGCAGCTCGGCGGCACCAACATCTACATGCCGGTGGAACACACCCAGATGGGGCGCGGCGAGAGCGCCAGCGACACTGCTCGCGCCGTCGACCAGTACGTCGACTGCTTCGCCGGCCGCCTCTGGAAGCAGGCGGACATCGACGCGTTCGCGGCGAACATGAAGGCCCCGGTCTTCAATGCCTGCACCCCGCACGACCACAGCACCCACGTGATCGGCGAACTGATGGCCATTCGCCAGGCCAAGGGACGGCTCGAAGGCCTCAACCTGGTCTACACCGGCATGGCCCGCGGCATCCTGCACAGCTTCATCCGGGTGGCCCCGGTGCTGGGCATCAACATGGTCCTGGCCGTGCCGCCGAGCTACGCCGAGACCATCGACGGAAAGATACTCAAGGAGGGCGAGAGCCGCGCTGCGGAGGCCGGCACGCGCCTTGAGATCGTCACCGACCTCAGGAAGGCCGTTGCGGGCGCGGACTTCGTCCAGGCCAGCACGCTGATCCGCTCCATGCTCGCCGGCGAGCAGTCGCCGGAGGAAAAGGCCGTCAAGGTCGAGGAATGGACCGTGACCGACGAGGTCCTGGACTGCGCCCGGGAGGACGTGCTCTACTCGCACTCGGGACCGGCGCACCGCGGTATCTGCGCCACCGACGCGGTGATGGACGGCCCGCGCCAGATCATCGAGGCCGAGGCCCACAACGCCATCTTCTCCAAGAAGGCGATGATGGCGCTGATCGTGGAGTGAGAAAGGAAGACACCCTCATGAGCAAGGACAAGGTCCGCATCGGGGTCATCGGCAGCAAGTTCGCGGCCGACTTCCACGCCGACAGCTACAGCCGCAACGAGAAGGCCGAGGTGGTGGCGGTGGCCAGCCTGGACAACCTGCCGGAGTACAGCAGCCGCTGGAACATCCCCGACACCTACGAAGACTACAACGAGATGCTCAAGCGCGACGATATCGACCTCATCTCGATCTGCGCGCCCAACTTCCTGCACGGCCAGATGGTGAGTGCGTGCGCCAAGGCCGGCAAGCACATCGTCTGCGAGAAACCCCTGGCCACCAGCGTGGAAGACGCCGAGAAGGCCCTGGCGGCCTGCAGGGAGAACGAGGTCAAGCTCTTCTACGCCGAGGACTGGGTCTTCGCCCCGGCCCTCAAGCGCATGATCGAGGTGGTCGAAGAGGGCGGCATCGGCGAACCGCTGTTCGTCAAGGCCAAGGAGGTGCACAACGGCACGCACTCGCCCTTCGCCAAGAACAAGGAGACCTGCGGAGGCGGCTGCCTGATCCACCTGGGCATCCACCCCATCGGCTGGATGCTGCACTTCCTGGGCAAGGGCGGCACCAACCCGGTCGTGGAAGTCATCGGCAAGGCCAACATGGGCGAAGAGGACAACTACGTCCACAAGGACAACGGCGGCGAGGACTGGGCCTGCGGGATCATGAAGTTCGAGGGCGGCCAGCACGCCTTCGTCGAAGGCAACTACATCACCGTCGGCGGCATGGACGACAAGATCGAGGTCTACGGCACGGAAGGACGCGTGAGCGTGGACCTGACTTTCGGCTCGCCCGTCAGCGTCTACAGCCGCCCCGGCTACTCCTACGCGATCGAGAAGACCGACAACACTCTCGGCTGGACCAGGCCGGCCGTGGACGAGTTCTTCAACCTCGGTTACGTCGAGGAACTGCGCTACTTCGTGGACTGCGTGCTGGAGGACAAGAGCCCGGACTACGGCGTCTCCGGCGAGTGCGGCCTGGCCACCTTACAGGTCATCAAGGCCATGTACCAGTCCAACGAGGAGGGCAAGACGGTCAAGGGAAGGTGGTAGAAGATGCCGCGCATCAAGAAGTACACCGATTTCGATCTGCCGGTGGAAGTCGCGGGCGTGAAGTACCGCAACCCGTTCGTGGTCTTGAGCGGCCCCACGACCATGACCATCGAGCAGCTCGAGCGCATCCAGGAGACCGGCTGGGGCGCAGCCAGCCTCAAGCTCACGGTAGACCCGCTGCCCTACATCAACCGGGTCCCTCGCTACGGCTACTACCCGGCCAGGAACTTCCTGGTCTTTACGGCAGAAAAGCGGCTGCTGCTCGATCAACTCCTGAAACTGATCGAGGACGGCCGCAAACGCTGCAAGGAGCTGGTGCTCTACGCCAATATCACCTATGCCGGCGACGACGGCGTCGACGGGTGGGTGCGCATGGCCAAGAAGTGCGAAGAGGCCGGCGTGAACGTGGTCGAGCTGAACATGTGCTGCCCGAACATGAGCTTCAACGTCCAGGTCTCCGGGCAGCAGGACACCGGCGGGCCCAAAACCGGCGCTTCGATGGGCTCCGAAAAGGGCGTGGCCATCCAGATCGTCGAGGAGGTCAAGAAGGCCCTGAGCATCCCGCTGTACCTCAAGCTCACTCCCGAGGGCGGGCAGATAGGCCCGATCGCGGCCGCGGCGATTCAGGCCGGCGCCGACGCCGTCGGCGGGACCGCCAATCGCCTGGGAGTTCCTCCCGTCAATCTCGACGCGCCCACCGAGTCGATGTACGCGCTCCAGAAGGAAATCGGCATGGCCTGCATGAACGGGCCGTGGCTGAAGCCGTTAGGCCTGCGCGACGTCTACGAAATGCGCAAGAACGCGGGGCCCGACGCGGTCATAACCGGCGCGGGCGGCGTGAGCACGTGGGAGGACGCGATCGAATACGCCATGGTCGGCGCGGACCTGGTGGGCGCCTGCACCCGCACGATCACCCACGGATTCGGATTCATGCCGGAGTTCATCGCCGGCGTGAAGAAGTACCTCAGCAGGCACGGCCACAGCTCGCTGAAGGACGTGCGCGACGTGCTGGTCCCGGCGATCACCGCCGCCCCGGACCTGACCATCTACGACGGCAACGCGCGTATGCGCGACGTGCGTCCCGCCGCGCCCTGCGTGGTTGCGTGCCCCAACAGCGTGCCCGCGCAGGGCTACGTGCGTTCGGTGGCCGAAGGCGACTTCGAGACCGCGTTCCAACTCGTAACTTCCAGAAGCCCGCTGCAGTCGGTCTGCGGGCTGGTCTGCGATCACCCCTGCGAAACCGCCTGCACCCGCGGCGAGAAGGACGATCCGATTCGCATCCGGGCAATCAAGCGCTTCGTCCTCGAGAAGGGCAAGCAGGAAGGCTGGAAGCCGAAGATCCTCGACAAGCTCGGCCAGAAGAAAGACAAGAAGGTCGCGGTGGTCGGCAGCGGCCCCGCGGGCCTGGCCTGCGCCTTCGACTGTGCCAGGGCCGGCTACGACGTTACGGTGTTCGAAGCCGCGCCGAAGACCGGCGGCTGGCTGCGCTACGGCATTCCCGCGTATCGCCTCAACGACGAGCAGCTCGACGAAGAGATAGCGATGGTCGAGAGCCTGGGCGTCAAGTTCGAGTGCGGCAAGGCGCTGGGCAGGGACTTCTCGCTCTCCGATCTCGAGGCCAACGGCTTCGAGGCCGTCTTCGTGGGCGTGGGCGCCCAGGGCGGCACCAGGCTGGGCCTCGAGGGCGAAGATGCCGAAGGCAACTGTGCCGCTGTTGACATGCTGCGCAGCGTTGCCGCCGGTGAGAAGCCGGCCATAGGCCAGCGCGTTGCCGTTATCGGCGGCGGCTTCACGGCGATCGACGCCGCCCGGACCGCAAGGCGCCTGGGCGCCGGATCCGTCTTCGTGCTCTATCGCCGGACGAGGGGCGAGATGCCCGCCACCGAGGAGGAGATCTGGGAGGCTGAGGAAGAGGGCGTGCGCGTCATGTACCTGGTCAGCCCCCGCGAGATAATCGCCGACGGCGGCAAGGTCAAGGGCATCCGCCTCCTGAATTACGTGTTGGAGGAGAAGAAGGACGCCTCCGGCCGGCGCCGCCCGGTCGAGGTCCCCGGCACCGAGTTCGTACTCGACGTCGACACGGTGGTCTCGGCCATCGGCCAGACGATCGCCGCCCCCGACGTGCGCATGACCGCTCGCGCCACGGTCGAAGTTGATGACAACACCCTGGCCACCAGCATCGACGGCGTCTTTGCCGGCGGCGACTGCGTGCTCGGTCCCAAGAACGTGATCAGCGCCATCGCCCAGGGCAAGAAGGCTGCCGTAGGCATCGACAAGTACCTCTCCGGCGAGAAGGCCTACCTGGACTACGACGCTCCCGAACTCGAACTCGACAAGGACGAGGTCCTGCGCCGCCACGGCGACGAACCGCGTGCCTGGCGCGCGGAGACCGGCAAGCGCGCTCCGCTCGAGCGCGTGAAGGACTTCGCCGGGTACGAGGCGGTCCTGACGGAAAAGGAAGCCGTGGCCGAGGCGTCGCGCTGCCTGGCCTGCGGGTGCGGAGCGGGCTGCCAGATCTGCTACGACATCTGCAAGCAGTTCGCCTACGAGATCGACGACACCGGCCGCGTGTGCCTGGACGAGGACAAGTGCGTGGCCTGCGGCGTGTGCGCGTTCCGCTGTCCGAACAATGTGATCGAAATGACCCAGACCTCGGACAAGCCGATCTAGCAGGCCGTTGAAGAACGGCCTGCTAGAGCAGGAGAGAGGAGAAAGTAGATAGGAGAGAGTGGCATCATATCATGAATTGGGCCCAGGGCCCAGCACTCGGATGCTTGACTCTCCTGCGGCCTCCTCTCTCTTTACTCCTTTGTTGATCTGAAGAACAAGACACAGAGAAGAGCGGGGCCCGGCTGCTATGCCGGGCCCCAGCTTTTTGGACTCTTACCAGAACCTGTACATTGAACAGCGCAGTAGTCAGCGAGACTTTCGGCGAACGGTACCACCGAGAACCTCGCAATGTCGTCGAAAAGGGCCGCATGTTACCTGTTGACAGGGTAGCGTATTTGGTATACTTGGTGCTCTCCAGGTTGGTTTTCCAGGTGGCATAGGGGTCGTGATGGCAAATACATGGGTATTCCGAAGACTCAGCAGGAACGCCATTCAGATTGACGGGACCAGCGATGCGAGAGATTGACGGCTGGAACCTCGCCACAACGCGAAACGGCGGGGACTGCTCGATACCCAGGATTCCATAGATCAGCAACGGGAAGACCTGATCGGCAAGATCGAGAAACAGTTGAAGCATGGCAGTGAAATGGAGAGACTGTTTGCGATCAGGTGGAGGGTTCGATGATGGGGCAACATGAAGCTCACAAAGCTGGCCGTTGAAAACTACCGAGCACTGCGGGACGTGGAGATTCCATTATCCCGCTTCGGATGCCTGATTGGTGAGAACAACTCTGGCAAGTCGACGTTCCTGCAAGCGTTATCTCTGTTCTTTTCGGGGTCGCCAGTGGCCTCTCATAACTTCTTCGATGAGACCAAACCGATTCGTATTGTCGTGAAATGTGAGGAGGTCACAGATGCTGACCTGGCCAGATTGGCTTATGAACATCGGCCGCGAGTCGCGGCTATCGTCAAGGACGGGTGCCTTACGCTCGTCCGCGTTTATGGGACGGACGGCAAGAGTTCACTGCAGTACAACACTCTTACACCGAACGACGCAAGGTTTTCCTCCGACAGCATCGCTGACCTAATGAAGCGGCAGCGCGCCGGACAAGCATTCGTAAGCAAGGTTATTGATGCGTTCCCGGAGTTGGATGGCATGGTTGATACGACCATGAATCAGGACGCGATGAAGCAGAAGATTCAGGAACTTGCCGACTCGCTGCCTGGCGATGAGAAGACAGCTGCTGATCAGGCGTTGCCTACGGGGATCGACAAGAGCATCAAGCCGATGCTGCCCGACGCGATCTATATTCCAGCTGTCAAAGACCTTGCTGACGACGTCAAGACGACGCAGAGCACTCCTTTCGGCAAGATACTCTCCATTCTGCTGGAAGCTGTGGAACCGAAGCTACCGGACGCCAAGAAGCTCTTCGAGGAACTCAATGCGAAGCTAAACCGTGTTCAACATGCGGATGGGACGGAGAGCGACGACCGAATTGAAGAGGTGAAGCTTATCGAATCGACGGTGGAGAAGTACGTCCAGGAATGCTTCGCTGATGTGGGGCTTCGAATTGCCATCCCTCCACCAGAACTAAAGACTGTCTTCTCATCCGCACGCATCTATGCCAATGATGGAGTGGAAGGCCTGATCGACACCAAGGGCGATGGATTGCGCCGCGCGATCGTGTTCTCGATTCTCCGATCTTACGTGGAACTTAAGACGCAACTGGCCGCCGATGTTCCTGCGGACGCCGAGTCCGAAGCTGCTGAGGACCCGACCGACCCGCAGATTGAACCAGCACCGGCTTCCTATCTCCTGCTGTTTGAGGAGCCTGAGCTCTTTCTCCACCCAAAGGCGCAGCACATCCTCTTTGACGCTCTCCGGGTTTTCGCAGGCGATCACCACGTTTTGGTTACGACCCATTCTCCGATGTTCTTTGGCCCGGCAGCAACCGAGACTTTCGTCAAGCTGCGAAAGGTATCGGACAGGGCAATTGCGCCTCGTCCATTCACAAAGGTGCAGCCTGTTGACCTGTCTGACATGACGGCCAGGGATCAGTTCCAGATCATCTGTTTCGAGAACAACAATGCAGCCTTCTTTGCCGACACCGTAGTGCTGGTTGAAGGCGACAGCGATTACCTTCTCATGCCCCATATCGCCAAGACGTTGAACCCCGCATGGGACGTGGTCCGGGTTCCGGTGCTGTTTGCGCGGATCACCGGGAAGGGGAATATTCGGCGCTATCGAGACTTCTTCTCGCGGTTCCAAATGCGAGTGCCCGTCATCGCGGACTTGGACCTCCTGGTCAACGGTTTCGACAACATCGACCCTGGCGAGGATCTGAAGAATGCCCGGAAGGTTCTGCTGGATAGGGTTGATGAGCTGGTGGTTCCCGACGAAGATGGCCCTTCTGGCACAGAGGCGAAGAACGCGCACGGGTCAGGTGAATTGCGTGGCCTCTGGCGACGTGTTCGTGAATCCCGAACGAAGTTCGCCAATCATCAATGCACGCAGGAAGATCACGACGACGCGGTAGAGGCGTTCTTCGCATGGCAACGCAAGTCAGAACGCCTTGATGTTCTTCAAAACGGCGATGATCCAAAGATGATCCAAATGAAGCACCGCTTGCTCGACATGCTTCGTGTGGAAGATGTCTACGTACTCGAGCGGGGGGGTATCGAACAATATTACCCGGACACCATTACCGGGCCGGACAAGCCGTCCAAAGCGCAGGACTTCTGCGCCAAGATCGCTACAAAGGACGCGATCCTTGATTGCTGCGGCGAGCAGGAATTCATGAGGAACGACACGTCGACCAAGGAGAAGGAGTTCAACCTCATCTTCGGCTCGATTTTTAGCGAACCGAACGGTTAGGAAGTGACCATGGCGCAAGGAAAGACACGTCTGGAGCTCACCTGGATCGGCAAGGAGAACCGGCCGAAGCTGGAGCCGCGGGTGCTGATTGAGGACCCGGAGAAGTCGTACCACGCCGCCCACCGGGTCAGCGAGAACGACATTTTCGACAACCGGTTGATCTTCGGCGACAACCTGCTGGCGCTCAAGGCGCTGGAGCAGGAGTTTGCCGGTAAGGTCAAGTGCATCTACATCGATCCACCATATAACACAGGCGCTGCATTTGAACATTATGATGACGGGATTGAGCATTCATTATGGCTATCCCTTATCAGGGAGCGACTCGATGTTCTTTGGCGCTTGCTGCGCCAAGATGGCTCTCTCTGGATTTCGATCGATGACCGGGAAATGCCCTACTTGAGGGTCTTGCTCGATGAAGTATGTGGCCGTGCGTGTTTTGTGGCGTCCAATGTGTGGCAGAAGAGATATTCACGTGAGAACCGAGAAGCTATTGGAGATGTGCATGAGTATGTGATCGTGTATGCTAAAGACCGGGAGGTATTCAAGAGGGCTCGCAACCGAGTATCCTTGGATGAGAAGAGCAGGAGAGTCTATAAGAACCCCAATGACGATCCGCAAGGGCCGTGGCGCGGAATCCCGATGACCGCTCAAGGATTCAGGCCCAATCAAATGTATGAGATTGTTGCTCCGGGGGGAAAGATACACACTCCGCCCGAAGGGCGTTGCTGGAGCACGATTGAAGATAATTTCAAGAAGCTGTTGAGGGATGGCCGCATTTACTTCGGCAAAGATAATAATTCCCAGCCGAATGTTATCCGATACCTGAGCGAAGTGGACGGCCATGTCCCCTGGACCTGGTGGCCGCATGAAGAAGTCGGTCATACGGATGAGGCAAAAAAGGAAACACACTATCTGTTCGGGAAGGAGAATGCATTTGGTACACCAAAACCGGAAAGATTGCTATACCGCATAGTCGAAATTGCCTCAAACCCCGGCGACATCGTCCTTGACTCCTTCGCGGGTTCCGGCACCACCGGTGCCGTTGCCCACAAGATGGGCCGGCGCTGGATAATGGTGGAACTTGAGGAAACCTGCCACACCCACATCATCCCCCGCATGAAGAAGGTCATTGACGGTGAAGATGCTGGCGGCATCAGCAAGGCCGTTGACTGGAAGGGCGGCGGCGGCTTCCGCTACTACAAGCTGGGTCCCACACTTATCGTCGAGGACCGGTGGGGCAACCCGGTCATCAACCCCGAATTCAACCCCGCCATGCTGACCGAGGCCATGTGCAAGCTGGAGGGCTTCAGCTTCGGTCCAAATCCGGACCTCTACTGGCAGCAGGGCCGCAGTTCGGAGGCCGACTTCATCTACGTGACCACCCAGATGATGACCAGGGAGATGTTGACCAGGCTCAGCGAGGAGGTCGGTCCGAACCGCAGTCTGCTGGTCTGCTGCAGCGCCTTCCGCTGCGACGTGACCGCCTTCGAGAACCTGACGGTCAAGAAGATCCCCAAGGCGGTCCTGCGCAAGTGCGAGTGGGGCCATGACGACTACTCGCTGGAGATCGAGAACCTCCCCGAGGCCCCGCCCCGCCCGCCGCAAGAAGAGGCGGAAGCGGACAAGAAGGCGCCGAAGAAGCCGGCCCGAAAGTTCGGGAAGGGCAAGGACAGGAAGGACGCCGGTCCCACGCTCTTTGACTTTGGGGGGGGCCAATGATGGGCGAAATGCAGCGTTTCGACAAGAACGACTTCCTGCTCTATACCAGTGGCGATGGTCAGGTGCGCATAGAGTGCCGCCTCGAAGATGAGACGATCTGGCTGACCCAGCAGCAGATGGCTGAGTTGTTCAACACCACAAAACAGAACGTAAGCCAGCATCTGGCAAGGATTTACGAGGATGGCGAGCTTCGGGAACAAGCAACTGTAAAGAAATTCTTGACAGTTCGAAACGAAGGGAATCGCCAGGTCAACCGCAAATTGGAGCACTATAATCTTGATGCCATCATATCGGTTGGATATCGAGTCAACAGCCTGCGGGGTACCCAGTTTCGTATCTGGGCAACCCAGACCCTGAAGGAGTACATAGTAAAGGGTTTCGTTCTCGACGACGAGCGTCTCAAGCAGGGCAGGACCGCGTTTGGCAGGGACTACTTTGAGCAGCTGCTGGAGCGCATTCGCGAGATTCGCTCCAGCGAACGAAGGTTCTACCAGAAGATCACCGACATCTACTCCCTGTCGGCCGACTATGACAAGAACGCTCCGATCACGCGCGAATTCTTCGCCACGGTACAGAACAAGCTGCACTGGGCCATAACCGGAAAGACGGCGGCGGAACTGATCTTTGAAGGGGCGGATGCTTCGCGGCCGCACATGGGCCTCTCGACCTGGAAACACGCACCAGACGGTAAGATTCTCAAGTCTGACGTGAGGGTGGCCAAGAACTACCTTAACAGGGCACACATCGACCAGTTGAATCGGATCGTCAACGCCTATCTGGAACTGGCGGATAACCGGGCCCAGCGGGGCATCGTAATGAACATGGCCGATTGGGCGGGCTTTCTGGACCAGTTCCTGGAACTGGCGGACTATCCGATCCTCGATAATCCCGGCAAGGTCGGTGCGCTGGAGGCCAGATTGAAGGCTGAGGGAGAATACGAGACCTTCCGCAAGCAGCAGGACCGGGATTACATCTCCGATTTCGATCGCGAAATCCGGCGACTGGAGGGCAAGTAGCCATGGCCGTTCAGCATGTCAACGCCATCAGCAACCGCCTCAGTCTTCGACCGCCCCAGCGCGATTCCCTGGAGATTCTGGCCCGGATCTGCGAGATCGTCTCGCTCTCCAAGGAGGCCGACCCCGCCGCGGCCCTGGCGGCGGTCAGGAGCGAGTTCGAGACCGTCGAGGACTTCGAGCGCGAGTTTCCGTCGCTGTGCTTCGCGCTGGCCACGGGCGTCGGCAAGACCCGGCTGATGGGAGCGTTTATCAGCTATCTGCACCTGGCAGAAGGCGTTCAACACTTCTTCGTGCTCGCCCCGAACCTCACGATCTACAACAAGCTGATCGCCGACTTCACGCCCAACACGCCCAAGTACGTGTTCAGGGGGATCGGCGAGTTCAGCACCAATCCCCCGACTGTCATCACCGGCGATAACTACGAGTCCGGGTTCGGGGTGCGGGGCACCCGACTGTTCGATGATTGCATTCACATCAACATCTTCAACATCTCCAAGATCAACAGCGAGGTCCGCGGCGGCAAGAGCCCGCGGATCAAGCGGTTGAGCGAGTACATCGGTCAGAGTTACTTCGAGTACCTGGCCGGCCTGGACGATCTGGTGATGCTCATGGACGAGAGCCATCGCTACCGGGCCACGGCCGGCGTTCGGGCCATCAACGAGCTCAGGCCGATTCTCGGTCTGGAACTGACCGCCACTCCTCAGGTGGAGAAGGGCCGCAGCACGGAGCCGTTCAGGAACGTGATCTACAGCTATCCGCTCTCGGCGGCCATGAACGACGGCTTCGTCAAGGAGCCCGCGGTCGCCACCCGGGAGAACTTCGATTCCGGCGCCTACACACCCGAGGGCCTGGAGAAGGTCAAGCTCGAGGACGGCGTGCGGATCCACGAGAACACCAAGGTTGAGCTCGAGGTGTACGCGCGCAACAACGACCGGGAACTCGTCAAACCGTTCATGCTGGTGGTGGCCGCGGACACGGCCCATGCCGACGTCCTTCAGGGAGTGATCGAGAGCGATACGTTCTTCGAGGGCCGGTACAAGGGCAAGGTTATCCAGGTCCACTCGAACATTCGTGGCGAGGAAAAGGATGACGTGGTCCAGCAGCTTCTGACGGTCGAAGATCCCGACAACCCGGTGGAGATCGTTATCCACGTCAACATGCTCAAGGAAGGCTGGGACGTAACCAACCTCTACACAATTGTTCCCCTGCGGGCGGCCAATTCACGGACTCTGGTGGAACAGTCGATCGGCCGCGGCCTGCGTTTGCCGTACGGAAAGAGGGCGGGCGTGGCGGCGGTGGACCGGCTCACAATAGTCTCGCACGACAGGTTTCAGGAGATCGTGGACCACGCCAACGATCCGGACTCGATCATCCGCGCGGGGGTGGTCATCGGGCGCGACATCCCCGAGGCGGGCCGCAAAGCCGTCCAGGTGAAGAGCGTCTTCGAGGGTGCCATCGGGGAGGGAGCACCTGACTACGGCCCGGCGGCCAGGACCTCGAATCAACCGCGAGGCAGCATCTTCAATACGCCCGAGGAACGGGCGGTGGCCTCGGCGACTTTCGAGGTCATCGGGCAGTACGAGCGGCTCAGGGGAAGCGACCAGCTCCAGAGCCCCGAAATCCAGCGGGAAATCGTCGAGAAGGTCCAGGAGATAATCAGACCTGAACAGGGATTGCTCGAAGGCATGGCCGCGACGGTCGACGTGAGCGAGGTCGTGCAGAAGGCAACCGGACTTTACCGCGAGCTGTCCATCGACATCCCCAAGATCGTGGTCGTGCCCAAGGGCGAGGTGAAGTGCCGCTATGAGGACTTTGACCTCGAGGCGGGGAACATCAACCTCCAGCCGGTGGCACAGGACATTCTCATTCAGCACCTGCACGAGAACCAGCGCTACCGGCTGCAGGACGGGTCGGGCGTAATCGAGGAGAAGCGGCCGGAGGACTATCTCGTTCGCGGCCTGATCGACTTCGATGACGTCAGCTACGACGACCACTCAAAGCTGCTCTACAAGCTGACCGGTCAGGTCGTGGCTCGACTGCGGGAGTATCTGGCGGACGAAGACCAGGTGGTCAACGTCCTGCAGTTCCACCAGCAGACCTTGGTCAACCTGATTCACTCGCAGATGCAGCAGCATTTCGTGGAGTCGGCCGGCGGTTACCATGCCCACGTGACGCGCGGTTTTCACAAGCTGAGAGCTAATAACTACTCGGCCGCGGCCGGTGAGGAAGTACGCGATTTCAGGATTCCGATTCCCGACGGCCAGAAGAACCAGATCGGGTCGATGATCTTCGGCGGTTTCGGTAAGTGCCTGTACCCGGCCCAGAAATTCGGTAGTGATCCTGAGCGGCGTTTCGCGGTGCTTCTGGAAAACGACGGCGAAGTGCTGAAGTGGTTCAAACCGGCCAGGGGGCATTTTCAGATCCACTACGGTCACAATGCTAAGCCCTACGAACCGGACTTCGTCGTTGAGACCGGGACCGAGAAGTTCCTGTGTGAGCCGAAACGCGCCAGCGAGATGACCGACGAGGTCGTCCTCTCCAAGGCGGATGCGGCCGCAACGTGGTGCAGGCACGGCACGTCTCACGCCAAGGCGAACGGCGGGAAGCCCTGGCGCTATCTGCTGATCCCCCACGACCAGATCCGGGACCAGATGAACCTCGGCGGCCTGGCGGCCAGTTGCGAGGTGCAAGTGAAGGGCTGAGCTCAAGGCCCGAGCCGAGTATGGGCGCAAGACTTGGAGGATTAGGACCCGGCGAGCGCCGGGTCCCTTCTCATCAACTTCGTTGCGTGCTGGGCGATGTGCAGCAGTCTGATCGGTCGGCCTGCGCTACTGAGATACGAACGGCGGCTCGCCGCGGATCTCCTCGACGAGTTTCAGTGCGTCGGCCACCGAGCGCTTGTCGCCGTGGAGCACGAACCAGGTGGCGCCTTCGGCGCCGGCCAGGCCCCCGGCGGCGATGGGGTAGGCCTCCACGTCAAAGAGCTCGCGGAAGGCCTCGATCTCGGTAAAAACGTCACCGTAGAGCGGCCACATCGCCGGGAAGTTCTTGCCGCGTTCCTCTTCGCTGGGGCCGACCAGGTAGCTGGCGTCCACGATGTTGTAGGGCACCTGCTTCTCGAGACCGACAGGTATCACGAAGTGAATCCGCCTGGCGGTCACGGTGCCGATAGCCGCGCCGATGGTCCCCCCGGTGGGGTGCCCGATCAGCAGACCCGCGAGATGCTCCTCGTAGTTCAGGGCGTTGGCGCCCTTCATGAACACGTCGCCGGGACCCATTTCCTTCAGGGCATCGGTGGCACTCACACCCTCGACCTTCTGGCCCTTGTTGAGGACCAGGTCGGGGATTTCGTTGGCGAAACCGGTCTTGCCCTTCTGCGTCGCAGGGACGACGTGCCCGGTCATGTACTTGCTCTTGTCGATCTTCTCGCCAGTGAGCTCCTCGTAGACGTAGGCGTTGGTCGAACCCTTGGCGATCGCGACCCAACCGTCGCGCTGCGCCTCGATCACCGGGTGGTACTCGGCGATGCCCTTGGCGATGAGCCTCTTGGATTCACTGACGGTGAGGTGCACCTGTACCTGCATCTGGTTCTCCTCGGCGAAGTCGGGGCCGGTGACCGGGCAGCCAGTCCTTGCGGCCACCGCTCGCGAATCAATGGTCACCAGGGCTATTTCTTGTCGTCGACCTCTCCCGCGCGTTTGGCGAGGACGTCCTTGATGGTCTTCTTGAGCTCATCGAGCTCGGAGCTCTTGACCACGTAGGCGTCGGCCGCCCAGCTCAGGAAGTTGTCCTTGTAGTTGGCGTAGGCGGTGTTGAGGATTACCGGGATGGTGTTGTCCACCCCGAGGATCTTGCCGAGCGCCTCGATCCCGTCCATCCCCGGCATGGAAATGTCCATGATCACGAGGTCCGGGCGATCCTCCTCGATCCTGGCCAGCGCCTCGCGTCCGCTCTCGGCGCTGCTGACTTCGTAACCTTCGTCGGCAAGCTCCTGCTCGTAGAGCTTCCTCTGGTTCTTGTCGTCTTCAACCAGCAGTATCTTCGTCATGACACCAACTCCTCTGGAACTCGACGTCGGGCATTCTACGCAGGCTCAATCGAGAGCGCCAACGACTTTTGCGCGTGCTCCCTCGATCCCAGCCTGAGGTACCACCAGATCAACGCGGAAACTCCCTGGACACAGATCTCGTAGCTGGTTTCCGACTGGCTGACGGTCTTGACCGGCCAGAAGGCGCAGGCCGAATCCGGAGCTAAAAGCCTGGCACTCAGGCGCTTGGGCTCACACGTCAGGACCAGCTCCGACCCGCTCTGGAAGAAGCTGACGTCCGTTCCGCGCGGTGCCCCGCCAGCGGGGATCGCGAAATCCGGGCCGAGGTTGAGCTCGATGCCCAGCGTAAAGCAGAGCTCCTCGTCGCCGGAGTTCTCGAGGTCATACGTCGCGCTGAGCGTCCCGCCGCGGAGCTCGATGCTCTTCGACAGTTCGAGCGGGCCGCGCCCGCCGACCTCGCCGCAGCGTGAGAGAACGACTTTCGGCGAACGCCCGGACCTGGCGAGTTCGTACCCCCCGGCGCGGAAGGACTCCTCGCTGGGAAGCGAGGCGCGCCAGAGGTCCTCGACCTGCCAGCCTCCGGGAATCACGTGGTCGACCAGGCTCTCGAGCGGGGCGCGGTCGTAGACCAGGTAGTTGCCGTGCTCGGGGCGCGTCTCACGCTGGAGATCGTGAATGCTCACGGAAGCCCCCGAGTCGCCGCCGGCGTTGCCGGCCTCCAGGCACTCGCGGATCTGGACGTGGTAGGCCTCGAAGCGGCGGGTGAGCACGTCGGTGAGATTGAAGTCGCCCGCCAGCCAGTCGACTTCGAAGACGTGGCCGCCGCGCCGCGGCGAAACGAAGGCCGACAGGCGCGTGGAGTTCAGGCGCAGCTCCTCGAACCCGTCGAGGTCGAAGTCGCCGCACTCCACGGCCGGGGCCCTTCGGTCACCGGCCTTGCGAGCCAGGCGCTCGGACCTGAGCAGGTGCTCCCAGACCGCACCGCGAAGGTGCGGCATGTAGACCCCGCCGAAGACCCCGTGCCACCAGGCGCAATTGCACTGGCCGCGATACAGCTCCCGGACGGCCTTGCCGGCCTTCCTGGCCGGAAGCCCGCCGACCGCCTGGCTGATCGCCAGCATCCGCGCGTAGGCGCGGCGCAGCTCGGAGTACCTGGCCTTGAAGGCACGCCACGACCCGCCCCGGAAGAAACGTCTGACCACCGCGAAGCGCTCGTCGTTCTCGAGTTCCCCCGCGGCTCGCAGGAACTGCGCCTGGCTTTCCGCGGGCAGGGCCCACTCGGTCATCTCCCGGTAGGAATCGTCGCCGAGATAGACGGTGCCGCCGCTTTCCGAACGATCGAAAGCCTCCGAGAGGGTCACCGGCTCGAGCCAGTCGGCCTCGGCCAGCAGCGCCGCGTGGAAGCGCGCCAGCCAGCCGTCTTCGAAGACGTGCTTGTGAGTGCCCGGCCAGAGGCCGAACTTCTCGCCGTCGTCGGCGTAAACCACCAGCGCCGCCCCGCTTTCCGGGCGGTAGCGGCGCAGTTCCGCGATCACCTCCTCGACCGTGCCGAAGGGGATCAGGTAGCGCATGCGCTCGCTGGCCGGGAAGACCGCCAGCAGCCTGCCGTCGCTCTCGGCCCAGTAGCGCGGCGCGAGACTCTCGGGGTCGAGGCCCGCGTGGGCGAAGTGACTGTCGTCGAGCGTGGCGTACTCGTAGCCGCTCTCGACCAGAAGCCCGGCGAGGTTCTGTTCCCAGACTCTTTCCGTGATCCAGGCACCGCGCGGCTTCCGGCCCAGCAGCCGCTCCACCAGGCGCGCCCCGCCGGCCAGCTGACCCTCGGCGTCGCGTCGCGGCAGCATGGTCAGTATGGGCTCGAACCAGCCGCCGCCCACGAACTCCACGTCGCACTCAGCGGCGCAGCGACGCAGCGAATCGAGCAGCGGGTGGCGGTGCTCCTCGAGCCACTCCAGAAGCGACCCGCTGAAGTGCAGCGACAGCGGCATGCGTCCGGTGCGCAGGTACTCCTCGACGTAGGGCGAGTAGGCCTGCTCGCAGGCCCACTCGAATACGTGGTCGAAGTTGCCCACCGGCTGGTGGCTGTGCAACACCTGGGCGAAGAGCACCTTGCCGGCCACTGGATATCCCCCTGCTGCCCCCGCTGCTATTTCTTCCTGGCAGGCGACCTGCGCGCCTTTGCTGCCCGCCCGGAAACCTCTTTCGGCGTGCTGCGCCCCGCGTTCTTCTTCCGGGAAGCGACCCGCTTCCTCTTCGGTTTCCCGCGCTTCGCCGGGGGCAGCCCGGCCGACGCGCGGGCCAGCTCGTAGAGCCGTACGTACTCGCCGGCCGAGCGGTCCCAGGACCAGTCCCGGCGCATGGCGCGAGCCACCATCCTGCGCCACCCGACCGGCCGGCTCATGGCCGAGACCGCCCGCCGCACCGCTACGATCAGGCCCTCGGGGTTGTAATCCGCGAAGCTGAATCCGTCAATGCCGTCGACCACCGTGTCCGCCAGGCCACCGGTCTCGCGCACCACCGGGATGGTGCCGTAGCGCAGGCTGATCATCTGGTTGAGGCCGCAGGGCTCGTATCGACTGGGCATCAGGTAGACGTCGCTGCCGGCCTCGACCAGGTGTGCCAGCTTCTCGTCGTAACCCAGCCGCACCCCGATCCTGCCCGGACGGCGATCGGCAAGATCGGCCAGCGCGTTCTCGTAGCGGTGCTCGCCGCTGCCGAGCACCACCAAGTCCACCGGGAGTTCGCCGATCGCCGGCATGGCCCCGAGCAGTATGTCGATGCCCTTCTGCTCCACGAGGCGCGACACCAGGCCAAGGATCGGCCGCCGGCTGCCGGGCCGCAGCCCCATCTGCTTCTGCAGCTCTCCGCGACAGCGGCGTTTGCCGGCCATCCTGCCGACCGAGTAGCGCGCGGGCAGCAGCGGATCGCGGGCCGGGTCCCAGACCGAATCGTCCAGACCGTTGACGATCCCGAAGAGCCGACCGCTGCGCTCGCGGAGCACGCCGTCGAGGCCGTAGCCGCCCTCGTGCGTCTGGATTTCGCGAGCGTAGCGCTTGCTCACCGTGCTCAGAACGTCGGCGTAAACCAGGCCGCCCTTCAGCAAGTTGATCTGGCCGTAGAACTCGAGCTCCTTCCAGTTGAAGTGCTCGCGGGCCAACCCGGTGTCCGGCATCTTCCAGGGGGGATACACCCCCTGGTAACCGAGGTTGTGGATGGTGAAGACCGACGCGGCCCGCGACAGCACCGGATCGCCGCCATAGGTGTGCCTGAGATACGCGGCGCAGAGCGCCGTCTGCCAGTCGTTGAGGTGGAAGACGTCCGGGGCGAGTTCCAGCTCCCGAGAGGCCCGGCACACCGCTCGACAGAAGAAGGCGTAGCGCTCGAGGTTGTCGAGGTACTCGTAGCCGCCCGGCCCGTAGATGCCCTCGCGGCCGAAGAACTCGCGGCGCGCGACGAAGAAGACGGTCACTTCCGCGCCCGGCAGCCGCGCCTCGAGGATGCGCGCTTCCTTCTGGCCGCCGCGAACGGGCACGAAGAGCCGCGCGACCTCGCGGATCATCGCGCCGCTTTCCTCGACTTGCAGGTAGTAGGGGCAGAAGACCGATACCTCGTGGCCAAGTCTCGCCAGCGCCGCCGGCAGCGAGCCGGCCACGTCGGCCAACCCGCCGGTCTTGGCAAAGGGGGCAACCTCGCTGGCCGCCAGCACAATGCGCATGAGCGTGATCTTAGGTGGTTTGCGGGCAGTATCAAGCCCCGCACGGCTGCCCGGGAGAAGGAGAAGCCGAGGAGGGCTCTGCCCGCTTGGCGGTTGACCTTTGTTGCGGCTGCGATTAGAGTCACCGTATGAACCGCGAAGCCGCCCGGGATCTCGACGCAGCCCGCAGAGTAGTCGACTTCGCCCGCGGCAAGGGCGCGCGCTTCGTCGAGGCACGGGTGATCACCGGCGGCTCGGTGGGGCTCAGCGTACAGGACGGCCGCGCGGAGCGCCTGGGGGCGGGCAGGGTACGCGGATCCTGCGTTCGCCTCATATCTCGCGGCCGATGGGGTTTCGCCAGCACCGACGGCGGCAGCCTGCGCCACCTGAAGGAAACCGCCGAGCACGCCCTGGAGCTCGCCGCCAGCGGCCGGGAACTTGGCCGCCCGGCGGCCGTGGCGCCCAGGCCCCGCCGGAAGCCACAGGCCCTGGTCTGCTCCGAGGACATGGCCCGCGACGGAGAAGTCGGGCCCGGGGAACTCACCGCCTGGGCCGCCAAGGTCCTGGAACTCGAACGTGCCGCGCGCAAGCACGCCGGCAAGAAGGCGGTCAACTCCATAGCCAACTACGGCCGCCACGGCGGCCGCCTGGTGGTGGCCAGTTCGCGCGGAGCCGCCGGTGTGCGCTGGGGCCGGCGCTCGACCAGCTCCCTGATGGTGGTGGTCTCCGAGGGCCGGCGCGGCATCCAGCGCTGGAGCGAGCGGGTGGGACGCACCGGCGGGGGCGACCTGCTGGCCGAACTCAGGCCCGAGGAGTTCTCGCGCAACGCCGCCGAACGCGCCCTGGCCCTGCTGCGCGCCCGGCCCGCGCCGGGCGGGACCTATCCGGTGATACTCGACCCCGCGACCGGGGGGGTCTTCGTACACGAGTGCCTGGGACACAACGCCGAGGCCGACCTGGTCCTGAGCGGGCAGAGCCTGCTGGACGGCAGGATCGGCAAGCGCGTGGCGTCCAGACACGTGACGGTGGTCGATGACCCCACCGTCCGGGGCGCGTTCGGCAGCTACCCCTTCGACTCGGAGGGCACGCCCGCCGAGAGAACCGAGATCATCGGACGCGGGGTGCTCAAGACCTACCTGCACTCGCTGGAGACCGCCGCGCGCATGAAGGCACGGCCCAACGGCCACGGCCGGTCGGACGGGTACAGCTCGCCGCCGATAGTGCGCATGAGCAACACCTTCTTCGCGCCGGGCACGCACAAGCTCGATGACATGATCGGCGACGTCAAGCGCGGTCTGCTGCTCGAACACGGGTCCAGCGGGCACGTGCTCAGCGAGAAGGGCCACTACACGGTCCGCGCGGGATGCGGCCGGCTGATCGAGAACGGGAAGCTCGGGGAGCTGGTCCGGGACGTCTCGATCAGCGGCCTGGTGCTCGAGAGCCTCAAGGACATCGACGCGGTCAGCGACGACTTCGAGCTGTCATCGCCCGGCTACTGCGGCAAGGACGGCCAGGACGTGCCGGTCGACGACGGCGGCGCCTACGTGCGCCTGCGCAAGGTGGTCGTCGGCGGCCGCGGGAAGTGGTGACGCTGTTGCCGGGCGTCGGGTGTCGGGTCAACCACTGACGCCCTGTGCCCCGCTCCTACAACACCTCGTTCATCGACCCGGTGCGGTAGCCCTCGAGGTCCAGCGAGACGTACTTGTAGCCGAGAGCCTTCAACCGGCGGACGATCTCCCCGCGGAGTTCCCCGGCCAGGCGTGAGATGTCCTCGGGCGGCACTTCGATGCGCGCGGTGGTGCCCCGGTCGTCGCGCACGCGCAGCTGCACGAGCCCCATCGAGCGCAGGGCTTCCTCGGCTGTCCCCACGCGATCGAGCTTCTCGGCGGTGATCTTCTGCCCGTAGGGAAAGCGGCTGGCCAGGCAGGCATAGGCCGGCTTGTTCCAGGTGGGCAGACCCCGCTCGCGGGACAGCTCGCGAATTTCGTCCTTGGTCAGGCCGGCGTCCTTCAGCGGACTGATCACCCCGAGTTCCCGGGCGGCCTTCGCCCCCGGGCGGTAGTCGTCGGCGTCGTCGGCGTTCTGACCGTCGAGAACGTGGGCGATTCCGCGCGTCCCGGCAATGCGCTTGAGCGTCTCGAAGAGCTCCTTCTTGCAGTAGTAGCAGCGGTCCGGAGGGTTCTCGCTGAACCCGGCGATACCCAGCTCACTGGTGGACACTGTCACGTGCTGGAAGCCGAACTGCTTGGCGAACTCCTCGGCCTTGCGCCGCTCGCGCTCGGGGTAGGTTTCGCTGGCGGCCGTCACCGCCAGGAAACCCTCGCCCAGGACCTCGCCGGCGACGTGAGCCAGAAACGTGCTGTCGACTCCGCCGGAGTAGGCCAGCAGCGCGCTGCCCAGACCACCGAGCCTCTCGACGAGGGCGGCCAGCCTGGCCGTCGCCCGGGGAGAACTAGTCATTGACTCTTCCGACTGCCAGGCGGTCGACGGTGTCTTCGTCGGCGGGGACCACGGTGAGGCGTGTGCCGCTCCCGCGTTCTCCCCCGCCCGCAGGGCTCCAGTACTCGCACTCCACTTCTGGCAGGTCACGGCTCTTGGCATAGCGCGCGGTAAGGGCTGCGGCCGTCTCCAGGGCCTGCTCCGAGACTTCGCCGCGCAGCAGCGTCGTGGGACAACTCCCGGCGGTCACCTCGACCAGCACGTCCCCCGGGCGCACCAGGGCCTCGATGCCTTCGTTGTCCTCCTGGTTGCGGCCCACTACCGCCCTGGCGTGTCCCGCGAGTCGGAAGTGCCTGCCGTGCTTGAGGAGCTCGACGTCGTTCTCGTCGAAGTCAGGGTCGTGTTCCATGAGCTCCTCGAGGCGCGCGCTGAACCCGGGGTCGGTGAGCAGGCAGCCCCCCGCCGGTGAAGCGAAGACGGTAACGCCCAGCCGCCGTGCGAGTTCGTACTGCGCGCGCCGCGAGCGCCCGTGGATACCCAGCAGTTTGCCGCGATCGACCCATCCCCGCTTCTCGGGGATCGACTCGGCCATCACCCTGGCGCAGAGGGGACGAAGCACCAGGCCCTCGACCCCGGCTTCGCGATCGATGCGCTTCATGGCGTCGCCGCGCTGGCTCATCGGCCGCTGCCCGAGAACCTCGCCGCTGACGATGAACTTGGCGCCGACATCCTCGAGCATGGCCCGGGCCTCGCGCAGCATGTGCTCCCGGCAGTCCATGCAGGGATTGAGGTGCTTGCCGAAGCCGAACCTGGGATTGCGCACCGCGGCCATCAGCATCGGAGTGCTGCTGCGCTCGATCAACTCGATGCCCAGCGCCTCAGCGGACCTGCGCGCCGCCCCGCCTTCATCGCCTTTGCCGGCGTGAAACACGTTGGTGAAGTGCAGGCCGACGACCTCGATGCCCAGTTCCCTGCACACCGCTACCGCCAGTGAGCTGTCCAGCCCGCCGGATACCAGTGCGATGGCCCTGATCTTCCCGGAAGAGCTCACTTCTGCACCGCTCCTGGCTTCAAAAGGAACGGGAAGGAACTCCAACGGCCGCCCCAGGTGCACCCCCCGTTCAGCGAGGCCGGTTTGAGTCCCTTCCCGCTCTGGTGAACACGCCGGAAGGACCCGCTATTCCGACCGACCGGAATTCTAAACTGCCCGAGGGCAAGTTCAAGCAACCTCCGGAAGGGGGCTTAGCAGGCCGTTGAAAGACGGCCTGCAGAGCAGGAGAAAGGTGAAAGCAGAAAGGAGAGCCGTGGAATCTTTCATATTGCAGGACATAGGCCGCGAGATCGCGGCACTTGCCTCTCCTGCCTTTCGACTGCGCTCAAGGCTTTTCCATAGAGAGGCCCTGAGCCTGCCTGCCCTGAGCCTGCCGAAGGGTCGAAGGGCGGTCTACTCTCTCCTTTCTCCTCTCTCAGGCTCGGTGCCAATGGCACCTTTTTCAGCGGCCTGTTGGCGTTGCGGTCATGTTTCGCGCGCAGCGTTGACTCGATCGGAAGCTGCAGCTAGAGTATCACTGCAATGAAACTCAACCAGCGTCTGGAACCACTCATGCGCCGGATCTGGGGACGACGCTGGAGCGTCATCTCGCGCGCCGAATACCGCCGGCATTTCGACACCGGCACCGTCGCCACGATGACCGCCACAGCACTACTGTGCTATGGGGGAGCCATCGCAGCGATCATCTGGTCGGACATCCAGACGGCCAGCGCAATCATCCGCGGCATTACCTGGGTGGGCTGGGTCCTGGCAGTGGTCTGGAGCACGCTGCCGGTCCAGAAGATGTTCGTGCTCGACCGAAAACTGAACGTCACGGAACAGTGGTTGCTGACGCCGCTCCCGCGCAGAGAAATACTGGGCGCGCGCGCCGCCGGAAGCGCACTTATCGGTGCGTTCATGATCGTTCTCTTGGCGCCGCTCTACATCATCGGCGCAGCGGGGCTCTCCAGCGCTCAATACCCTCTCTTCGCCGTCGGTCATCTCGCCCGCATCTTCACGTTCGTGCCCGCGCCCGGCGGCATCCTGCCCACAGAAGTCATGGTCAGCGTAGCAGTGGCGGTAATGGCGATGGTCAATGACGTCACCATGTGCGTGTTCTCCTCGTTCGGCGCACTCACCGGTGCGCTGCAGGCCGTGTGCCGCAAGCGTTTCTGGGAGGATATCAACCGCTCTTTCATCCAGACCTGGGAGATCACGCTGTGGTCGTTCGGCACAGGCATGCTCATGCTTGCTATTGAAGGCATCTGCGGCGCGGCCGCCGGCGCCTTCTGCTTCATTGCATGGCGGAAGAGCACCTTCGACTACGCTGTATGGGGGTCAGGGCTATCTCTGGCCGTGATAGTCATTGCAGTCGCTCAACGCCACATGCTGCGACCGTTCTACGAGAGGCTGGCAGGTCGCTACCACGACGCCGTTCTGCTGGAAGACGACCCCGGCACGCGTCAGGACTGAAGTCCTGAGGGGCCAGGGGCCCCTCCAACATCATATATGCAGATATGAAGGAGGTCGCGGAACGGCTCGGGCAACCTTAACGGGCTGGGCACCAGAGGCTTACGCTTCGCCAAAAACACCCTTTTGGCCTCAAGGGCCCCATGGCGCGACCGATAATCTTATTGGTGCTCGCAGGCCGTTGAAAAACGGCCTGCAGAGCAGGAGAAACCGGGCGCGGGGACTTGTGTGGCGCTAAGGAGGGCTCTGCCATGGCTTTGGCCACTACCACCGTATCCGGTCTGGTATCAGGACTAGACACCGCCAGCATCATCCAGCAGCTGATGTCCATCGAGCGGCGACCGATCACGCTGCTCGAGAACCAGATGGCCGAGGCCGAACTGCAGAAGAACGCCTTCGGCACCATCAACACCAGCCTGCTGGCCCTCAAGACCGCGGCCGACGAGCTCTCCCGCGAAACGACCTGGCTGGAGAAGTCCGCGTCGGTCAGCGACGAAAGCGTTCTGGCGGCCACGGTGACCAGCGCCACTCCGGAGGGCACCTACAAGTTTACCGTCAACCAGCTGGCCACCGCCACGCAGCTGGCCACCAACGGCTACGCCGACGGCGACACCACCGCCGTCGGTGCCGGCAGCTTCGACCTCGAGGTCGGCGCGACCACCGAGACCATCAACGTCAGCGCCACCGACACCCTTGACGATGTGGCCGCCGCGATCAACGCCAAGGACATGGGCGTTACCGCCGTGGTGGTCAACACCGGCTCGGGCGCGCAACCCTACAAGCTGATCCTCAACAGCGACGACACCGGTGAGGACGGCGAGGCCACCATCGACAACAACTCATCGGGCCTGGCCTTCACCGAGATCACCGAGGCCAAGAACGCCATCATCCAGTTCGGCGAGGACAGCCCCATAGTGGTCGAGTCCAGCACCAACACGGTCACCGGCCTGGCCAACGGCATGAGCCTGGAGCTCAAGGCCGTCTCCGCCAGCCCGGTCACGGTCACGGTCACGCCCGACACAACCGGAATCCTCGAGAAGGCCCGCGACTTCGCCACCAAGTACAACGCGGTCCAGAACAACATCAGCAAGTACACCGACTACGACGTCGAGGCCGAACAGGCCGCCATACTCTTCGGCAACTCCACGCTGCGCTTCATCTCCAGCGACCTGGCCCAGGCGGTCGGCGACAGCGTCGAGGGCATCGACGCCGAGGTCAACAGCCTGACCATGGTGGGCTACACGCTGAAGGGCGACGGCACGCTGGAGTTCGACGAGGCCGTCTTCAAGGGCGCGCTGGACAGCAACCTCGACGGGGTCACCGAGCTCTTCTCCGGCGTGATCGACCGCGCGCTGGGCACCCAGGGCGCGGGCATTTCCGGCCCTGCCGCGGAGGCCGGCTACGACGTCAACGACCTGATCAACGGCAACGACGACCAGGACGACTTCGGCTCGGGCAACGGCTTCCTGGCCGCCAACCCCATCGCCGGCGGCGACGTCTTCGACATCACCCTGGGTTCGGCCTCGTCCCTCAAGCAGCTGGTCGTCAACACCATGGACGACGGCACCGGCATAAGCGACTTCACGGTCAAGCTCTTCAACGGCGCCGAAGAGGTCTACAGCGAGAACGTGTCCGGCTTCAGCGGCTCGCTGTGGCTGGACGTGCTGTCCGACCCGGTGACCGCCACGCGCATGGAGGTCACGGTAACCGGCACCAACGCAGGTGACGGCAAGACCCGCCTGCTCGAGATCAAGGCCAAGGAAGAGGCCGGCGTGGGTCACCGCTTCAGCAACCAGCTGGACTTCGTGACCCGCGGCACCGACGGCGCCATCGCCAGCGAACAGGACGCCATCGAAAGCCGCATCAACGACTACGAGGACCAGATCGCCGAGCTCGAGGAACGCCTGATCGCCAAGGAGGAGCGCCTGCGCGCGGAGTTCACCGCGATGGAGATGGCCCTCCAGCAGATGCAGTCGCAGGCCAACTACTTCCTGTCTCAACTGGCCGGCGCGCAGAGCGGCTCCGGGAAGTAGCACCGGAGACCCAGGCAATTCAAGGGGCCCGGCGTGCAGCCGGGCCCCGCTCATTTGACGATCGGCCGGGCAGGCCGTCCTTCAACGGCCTGCTAGACTTCCATAAGCTCGTCGATCTTGCTCTTCAGGAACTTCTCGACGTCGGCCTCGCTCTCCCTGGTGAGCTCCTGGACCTCTTCCTTGCTCTTGGCGCAGTCGTCTTCGGGAGCCTTGCCGGCCTTCTTGACGCCGTCTATCTGGCGGTTGGCGTCGCGGCGCACGTTGCGGATGGCCACCTTGGCCTGTTCTCCGCGTTCCTTGACGTGGCCAACGAGCTGCCTGCGCCGCTCCTCGCTGAGCGGCGGCACCGAAAGCCTGATGATGTTCTTGTCGACCATCGGGGTGAGGCCCAGCGAGCTGGCCAGGATGGCCTTCTCTATCTCCGGCACGGCATTCTGGTCCCAGGCGCGGATGACGATCAGCCGGGCCTCCGGAACCGAGACCGTGGCCACCTGGTTGACCGGCAGATCGTCACCGAAGTAGTGCACCCGGATCCCGTCGAGCAGCGCGGGGTTGGCCCGCCCGGTGCGCACGCCGCGCAGGTCCTTCTCCAGGGCTTCGACCGCACCCATCATACGCAGTCCGGCGTCGTCGTAGATACCCTCCAGGGTAATCTCGTCCATCAGCGGCCCCCTTTCCTCCCGGCCTTGCCGGCCTTCTTGCGGACCTTCTTCGCCTTCCCGGCCGCGTCTTTCGACGACCGCTTCAGGGCCTTGCGCCGGGGCAACCTGCGACCGTCACTCACCACAGTGCCGATGCCCTCGCCGCAGACCGCCCGGGCGATGTTACCCCTGCTCTTCAGGCTGAAAACCACTATCGGCAGGCTGTTGTCCATGCACAAACTGATGGCGGTGGTGTCCATCACCCGGAGCTGGCGGCGCAGAACCTGCATGTAGCTGAGCCTGTCGAAACGCCTGGCCCGCGGATCCTTGACCGGGTCGGCGCTGTAGACCCCGTCGACCTTGGTGGCCTTGAGCAGGATCTCGGCGCCCAGCTCGCAGGCACGCAGCGCGGCGGTGGTGTCGGTGGTGAAGTAGGGGTTGCCGGTCCCGCCCGCCAGGATGATGATCCGGCCCTTCTCGAGGTGCCTGAGCGCGCGGCGGCGGATGTAGGGCTCGGCTACCTCCTCGGCCTTGATGGCCGAAAGCACGCGGGTCTCGGCGCCGAGGCGTTCCATGCCGTCCTGGAGGGCCAGGGCGTTTATCATCGTGGCCAGCATGCCCATGTAGTCCGCGTGGGCGCGGTTCATGCCCACCTTCTGGGCCTGGCCGCCGCGGATGAAGTTGCCGCCGCCGATGACCACCCCGATCTCGACGCCGAGCTCGGCAACGCGCACCACTTCCTCGCTCAGGCGCTTGACCCGGCGATAGTCGATGCCCGCCGAGCCGGTACCGCGCAGCACGTCTCCCGAGAGCTTCAGGAGCACGCGCCTGTAGGCAGGTGTGGGACTCAATTGTACCTCCTGGTTGCCGCGCCTGTTGCCGGGTCAGTCTTCCAGCTTCAGGTCCGCGAAGCGACTCTTGCCCATGATCGAAACCTGGAGCTTGGCCTTCTCCTTCTTGGCCTCCCGCAGCTTGGCGATCTTCTTCTTGAAGCCCTCCACGTCCTTGACCGGCTCGCTCTCGATGTGGGTTATGACCATGTAGGGCCCCAGCCGGGCCAGCTGCGCCGCCGATCCCTGCTCCACCTTGGAGATGATCACGCCGGGAGCGTCCGGCTTCATGGCCAGCGCACGGCGCACCTCGTAGGTCACCGGCTTGATCGACAGGCCCAGCTTCTCATCCTTGTACTTGTCGGCGCTGTTGAAGTCCAGCGGACCGTAGGCCAGCTTCCAGCTGGCCTTCTTGACCTTCTTCTCCGCGTTGGAGTAGTAGACTATCTCCGCCTCGTAACCGGGCCCGGCGGTGGTGAGGATCACGGTAATGGTGTTGATCCGCGGGCGCCAGGTGCGCATCCCGCCGCGCATCCTTCCGTAGCGGCCTCCGAAACCGGAGCTGCCGCCGCGCCCCGCCACCAGGTGCACGGGGTCGCCCATTCCCTTGATCTCCAGGCGCAACAGGATGTCCTGAGGCTTGATGCCCATCTTCTTCGCGGGGCTGTTGTCGTAGACGCTCGAGACCATGTAACCGATCGCCCCGCCCCGGGTGGGCTTCTTGACCTTGAGCGTCTTGGCCAGTTCCTTGGTGATCGGGTCGAATTCCACGCCCAGCCAGACCAGCCTCTTGGACTCCTGCTTGCTCATCGGCTTCCAGGTCGGGTGCGCGAACTTCTCCGGCTTTGTGAAATTCTCCTTGAGCCTGGAGAAGGGCAGCAGGTCCTTCATCGAACCCATGTAGTAGTCGCTGTCCCGGCCCAGGTCCTGCAGGCTGAGGTCGCGCCGTTCGGTAACGCAGATGCCGGCCAGCTTGCCGTCCATGTCGAAGAGCACCGACCCGGAGGGCACGCCCGAAACCTCGGGACGAATCCTGTCCTTGTAGCCGCGGCTCTTCGCGCGGTAGCGTACCGCCTTGGCGAAGGCGTTGGTCTCGCCCAGCAGTTCGCGCACGGTGCAGAAGACGAAGGGCCTGGTCATCTGAACGCCCCTGGTCTGGTAGAGCCCGCTGGGCTCGTTGAGCTTTACGCCGGGCAGCTCGACGAGCATCCCGTTGTAGTTCTTGAAGGCCGCCAGGAACCTGGCCTTCTTCCAGTCCTCGCCGATCTTGACGCTGACCTTTTCGACCTTGCGCAGCATGGCGACCTTGAGCATGTGCGGCACGAAGAGCCGGCCGCCGCCGACGGACAGGCCGTAGGTCTCCGCGTCCCGGCTGCCGGCCCCGGCCCCGCCGTAACGACCGGCCCAGCCGCCGTAGCCGCCGGCCTCCTTGTTGACGCGGAATTCGAAGCGGATCTTGTAGTGCAGCTTGAGGCACTGCTCCCTGGCGGCCCTCTCGGCCTCGTGAACCCTGGAGTAGTCCAGCGCGCCCTTGGAGAGCATCTCCTTGACCGACCAGGCGACGCGGTTCCCGTTGCGGAGCGTAACCCCGCCCACGTTGACGCCCACCGGCACTCCCTCCCGGTTCATCAGCAGCGTGCCGGCGGCGTACTCGCCTCCCCCCAACGAACCGCCGCTGACAAAGCGCAGCCGATCGGCCGAGACCGGCCTGGAGTCCCAGGGCGCGCAGGCCCCGCCGGAGAGCACGCACCACTGGTCGGGCCTCTGGTAGTCAGCGCGAAGCGTGGCACCGTACAGCCGGGCGTTGAGTCCCAGCTTGAACCCGTCCTTGAAGGGCACCCCCTCCGGGCCGTCGCCCTTGGACTTGAACACGATGGCGGAAGCGTCGGTGAGCAGCTTGTGGCGTTCGACCTCCCAGCGCTTGCCGCTGGCGTCGACCGCCTCGATCTTGTCGATCAGCCTCCACTCGTAACCGGTGCCGTCGTCGGCCAGGATGATCAGCCCCTTGCCCACCACCAGGCCCGCGCTGGTCTGACTGCGCCTGTTGCGATGCAGTTCCATCAGCGAGCTCATGCGATCCACCACCCCGGAGGGATACCCCTGCCAGAACGCGCGCCGGGCGTAGTCCTGGCCGCTCACCGAGGACTCCAGGGCGCATTCCTCCTCCCACTTGGGGGTGAAGACCAGTTTGACAAAGGCCTTGCGCGCGGTTTCCATCGCCGCGATCCGCGCGGCGGCAGCCCTGGCGCGTTCGGCCTCCAGTTCCGACTTCTTCTCCTCGCCGCCGCGCGCAACCACCGCGCCGGCCAGCAACACCGCGAGCGAAAACAGGTGGAGCCTGCGCAGGTTCGTCATCTCTTGTTCCCCTCGTCCTTATAGTTCTTGCGGTAGTCCAGCACTATCGGCTTGGTATCGGGCCCGCGCTTGACAGTCAACAGGACCTTCTTCTCGCGCTTCTTGTCGCCGACGATCTTCCTGTAGACCTTCTCGAACTGCTCGACGCTGGTGATGTTCACACCGTCGAGAGCCACCACTATGTCCGCGGTGCGCAGCCCGGCGTTCTGGGCGTTGCCGGGCCAGCGCACGCCCTGGATGTAAACGCCCTTCTTGTGGAAGAAGTAGAGCTGCGGCGTGGCGTAGCGGCTGATGCCCTTGATGGTCATGTCCCAGCGCTTGGCGTCGAAGTCCTTGCCCTCGAACTCGCCCTTGGCCACCGGCGTGAGCTTGAGCGTCTTCGGGACGCCCCTGCGGTCGACCGACAGCTCCGCGGCCTGACCTGGAGCCAGAGCGGCCAGCATGCGCCGGGCGGCCGGCAGTTGCTCGACGTACCTGGCGCTTATCCGCTTGCCGTTGACCGCCAGGATCAGGTCCCCGTTCCTGAGGCCGGCGTCCCTGGCGGGAGAAGGGTCGTCGACGCCGGCGACCAGGACGCCCTCGTTGGCCTTGTGGAACGTGTTCTGATCGAAGTCCTTGAGGGCCTGAAGCTCGAGGCCCGCCCAGGCCCGGTGGACCTTGCCCTTCTCCCGGAGGGTCCCGAGAATCCTCCTGGCGACGTTGGACGGAATCGCAAAGCCCAGGCCTTCGGCCCCCCAGCCGCCGCCGAGCGTGTTGATGCCCACCACGCGCCCCTCCGAGTCGACCAGCGGCCCGCCGGAGTTGCCGGGGTTGATGGCCGCGTCGGTCTGCAGCCAGAGGTTGTACTTGTACTCGGTCTTGAAGCCGATGTAGCGCCGGGTGTTGCTGACCACACCGAAGGAAATCGAGCGGGTGAAGCCGAAGGGACTGCCCATGGCCATTACGAACTGGCCCTCCTGCAGCTTGCTGCTGTCGCCGAACTCCACCACCGGCAGGGGAGGATGGTTCTCGGGCAGCTTGAGTCGCAGCAGCGCCAGGTCGGTCTCCTTGTCGAGCCCCACCAGCTCGGCCTGGTACTGCTCCTTGTCCTCCAGCACGCAGCGGATCTCGGTGGCCTTTTCGGCCACGTGCGCGTTTGTGAAGACCAGGCCGTCGGGGGAGATGATCGCCCCGGAGCCGAAGACCTCCTGCTTCTTGCGCTCGCCCGCCGAGTACTCCTCGCGAATGGGCTTGACGAAGACGATCGCGGGATAGACCCGGCCCTTGGCCCGGGCGATCACCGCGCGGAAGTCGATCACCGACTCCTTCTTCTTCCTGTTCCCGGAGCTGCAGCCCGGTGCGGCAACGGCCATCAGCGCCACCGCGGGCAGCAGCCGGCTCACCAATCTCTTCCCGGCATTGTTCACTGCTGAGTCTCCCACCTGATAGGTCTGGCCCGTGTCAAAGGCAATGAAAGATACTTCTCGGTAACCCAATTGTCAAAGCTCTTCCGGGGCATTACAAATCCCGGAAATCCCAAGGCTTAGCAGGCCGTTGAAGAACGGCCGGCCAGAGCAGGAGAGCAGTTGAACAGTCGAGCAGTTGATGCGGAAAGGACCACACTGGGAAGGTTGATCCTCATTCTGCGTTCCACTGTTCCACTGCTCGAATGCTCAACCTGTACCCTGGAACACTTCTTCAACGGCCTGCGAGGTTCACCCGTCGTGGCGGGCGGGGCCCCGGCGCTCTGCACTGCAGCGCAGGCCATCGAGTAGGCAGGGGGCTTACGCCCCCCGCCTCTCACACCACCGGGCGTACGGTTCCGTGCCACGGCGGTTCACAGGCCGCGTTGAAAGCGCGAGTATTCATCGAGCAGGCTCACGAGACCCAG